>Ga0116231_10005883_pt1 | contig 23869 bp, 15 predicted proteins | sample S1TSphgellanicum_2_FD_89695 | JGI IMG/M metagenome (GOLD analysis project Ga0116231, IMG submission 89695) | Host-associated microbial communities from peat moss isolated from Minnesota, USA - S1T2_Fd - Sphagnum magellanicum MG | ecosystem: Host-associated > Plants > Peat moss > Unclassified...
GTCCAACCATGCTAATAGGAGCCACCAAGTGTGTAACCACTACTAAATTTGAAATTCATTTCTATCATATCATAACATTGGTGTATAAAGTTGACAACCTTGGGCATCAACATATTTACATTATGTATACGCAATAATGACAAATAATGAATAATTTTTTTTTAAAATTAAAAAAAAATTATGCCAAAATGGTAAAGGTACTATGATATGTTACTTGGGATTTTCAATAATATTTTATAAGATGCTATTTTTTTGAAAATTTTAAAACCAATGATTAACAAAAAGAATAAATGTGAAATATAATAAAGATGAAGTTCATTTATAAAAAGCGAGGAATCAACATTGTAAAATGCGAGAGTGCAAGGAATGTGAAAAGTGAAAACACCACACACATTTATTTTAACATTGAAAATGATGACAATTTTGATGATGAATATTAAATCAATGGAGATAATTGTGTTTTTGTTAGACCTATTTTTTTTCAATATAAATTTTTAAACAAATGCATATTAACAAAAAATGATGACATGTGAGGTTTCAATTTTTGGCGGTGTTTTGGTTTTTTTGTTTCTTCAAATATAATTAATATAATTTCTTGATTTTAAATATTTTTGTAAAAAAATTATGTTGTAGAAGTTATTTAATTTGATTTAAATAATATGGTAAAAATTAGGTTATTTCAAATGATTGATTAATTTCAATTAAAAACTTTTAGAAGATCTTTGATATATTCATAATTTTACAACATTCATGTCATGTTATTTTCATATTATATAATAATATTTGATATTTAACCATGTGGTTATGTCACATTATTGAATTAAAAGAAAAAATTCAATTAATTTCAATGCAATAACCTTTTGACATATTAAATTATATTCATTTACCATTTGGGGACTTTAACAATGTGATTATGTTTGATTGCATGGAAATTTTCAAATCATAATAATGAATTTAATTTTCAATCACATGTATCTAAACCATAAAACTTTTAAAACATTCATATTTGTTATGACATTTTTTAATGTTTGTAAGATTTTTTTGTATAATTTTTTTTTAATTGCCCCAGATATGATGTCATTCAATCAATGTCAATTTCAATTATGGCACAAATGATTTATATATTTTGATGCATTTGATGTATCTTTAACAAGCATGAGTTAATTAAATGGACACATCATTATGAAAATAAAACAACACATTATATCATAATGGTCATTTTTTTTTAACACCTCATACTAAAAAAAAACATGTTTTGTTCAACACCCTTTCATGTTTGTCTTTTTGCGCATTGTATAATTTTTCATTGAAGTGCATTTGATTATTCATGTTATGCATGTTTTTAAAAAAAATAATTTCAATACATTTTATAGTTCAAATTGAATTTGAATCAAACACCTTTCTCATCATAAAAAAATACCAATTAATAACATACTTTTGAACATTAAAAATGACCACTTTTCAATATTTACCACATGCTACAAGGTTTAGGACTTTCATTTTTCAAAAGTAAAATGAAAATGACCCATCTTGTCACCTCAAACCCAAAAAGAAAACCCTTATTTTTTCACCACCTTCCAAAGAAAGTGAAAAAATTTAAGTTCTCAAAATATCTTTTTTTATGTTTAAGAACATGAAAAAATAAATATGGATTGGGTATATTCAAAATGAGTTGAGTTTTTTTTTCATTTCAAAAGTTTGAATTTGGATGAAGTTTTAAAAAATTGGTTTAAACTATTAACTTTAAGTATGAATTTTTTTCTTATTTTTAACATTTTTTTTCACACTTGATTCATATGAATGCCTTTTATTTAACCTAGAATTTTTACTAATAATGATACATGGTAGTGTGGTTCAATTTTTTTTTAAAATTCAATTTTGAAACTATCAAAAATTTTAAATGGTGTTTTTTTCATTTCTCATTCAAATTCAATTATTTTTTCATCAACATATTCACCTTGAAGTTTTTTCAATTTTTACCATGTCAATATTCTAAAAATTTATCCATTTTTTGGATTATGAATTTTTTTTCAAATTTTAATTAAAATTAAATATATACAATTTTTCATGATTTTTCAAATTATGAATGAAAATACATCAAAAATATTTTTGAATAAATATTCATTGAAAACATTTGTGTGATTTTTATTATATTGTTCATATTTTGGGGTAAACTTTTCAATATAATGTGTTATGAAAAATTTGACAACCTTATTCACATTTGTGATTTTATGCATCACGTCATCTAAGAATTAACTTTTCAAAAAAATTAATTGAATTTGTAAACGTATCAAACTAAATAAATTAAATAAGAGGATGGTCATTATATTTTGGAATGAAAATGGTGCACAAATAAATCACAAATTAAGATAAATTCACTAGGGTTTTAATTTGTGAAAAACCATAACTTTGTTTTTCATAATATTTTGTAAGTTGTCACAAGGGTTACGTTGAAATGTTCATTTCTCTTGAAACTTCCAAAAGAAAATTTCAAAATTGGAACACCAAATGTTTTGATTTTTGGGTATCATAAAAATTTTAAAACAAAATACAAATTCACAAATTATAAATTATAAATTATATTTTAGATTTGTTTAAATGTTTAATTTTATATGAATTTTTTGAACCAAAATTGAATAAAAAATTTCAAATTGTCATTTAAGTGGTTAGAAATTATTTTAACAAATTGATTTTTTATTATCAAATGACTAATTGTTGTGTAAAATCATTATTTTAAAAAGATGATCCCAATTTATTATACATTTTTTCAACACATTGTTAATGCTTGAAATAAGGTTTAATTTAAATAATTTGAAAATTTTGATCTAAAAATTGAAAACATATTATAATTCCCAAATTGATTATTCAAATTGAAAATCATGAGAGAAAAATATTTTGATTTTCACACCTCCTTTTATTAAAAAGTAGAAAAAATGGAAAAAGGATTTAAGCATAATAAGCATTTCACATTCTCCACCACCACAATCGCCCTTAATTAACTTGAAATAAAGATGTGTTTAATGAATAAAACTCCTTGTAAAAATGCTTCTAAAAATGAAAATAAAAGAAGAAATAATGTTGGAAGTAAGAAAATAATGAACATTGCATAAAACAATAAGTTTAAAAATCATTATTAAGCTATTTGATTTCAATTACACAAAAAAAATATTTGCATGTTTGATGTTTTCAAACACAAACAAAATGACAAACAAAAATGATACAAATATATTTTCATTTTCAAGCTTCTTCAAATTCAACATATGATTGATTTATGTTTGTATGATATTAAAAATATGAATAAATATACCCTTTTCATTGAGGTCTCCTCTTTCACCCCAAACCCCAATTTCAATCTCAAAACATTGTTATTTGCGAAATGAATTTCTTTTTTATTGAATATGGGTATAAAAACTGCTAGAATTTAGTAACCAAAATATCTAATGAATATATTAAGTTGTGAATTTGAAAATAAGTACATTACAACATTCCACCAAAAAAAAGATGTTTCTCTACTTACACTACACTTTGCCATAGTCAAGTATATTTTGTGAATTTATTTATTGCCATGGTGTGTGAGACCCATTCCCCAGATGAGCAAATTTGGACACACTAAAAAATTAGGGTTTGATTTTGGAACTTTTAAGAAAAGTAAAACTGAATACCTCTCCCAACATTTAGCTTGTCAACGTACTTGCTCTGGCGATTCGCTGAAGGAATTAGGTTGAACTTGGAATGGGAATTATGTGAAGAGTGATGTTGATGTTGATGATCCAAGGAAGCACTCCTGGTGATGATGCCATGTTGACCAACAAGAGTATGACCATAAGGATCATTGTTGTAGGACATCCCACCAATGGATGGTGAATCTGAAGATTGGAGTACCCTTGGAGCTCTCGATCCCCCACCACCCAGGTGCTGCTGCTGGTGGTTGTTAGATCTAGGATCACTGTATTGCTTTTTGTGCCAATGATTATTATGGCTTAGCCTCTCCTGGACTGATGGATTTGCTGGTGCCTGTCGGAGGTGATGATTTTTGAGAGGAGCTGTTGCTTCTCCTTCATACACTGATCTCAAATGAAGTGATGGGTCTCCTTCACCATATCTGAAGATAGAAAAGCAAAGCTTAGAAAACACAGACAAAAAATTCACATAGAGAAGCTGACCACTGCAGCAGTTTCAACACTTTTCTGAAGAAACTTCACTTTTGGTTTCAAGAAGGTTCAAGCATTGAGCAGCATTTTAACCTGTTGTACTCTTTCATTCCTGTGTTCAGGACATTCTTTGGACATGATGAGACTTGGATACTCTGTTTCACCCTCTGTAGAGCTTGTAAAATGTCCCTTGCACTTCTACTTCTGGTGTCCATGCATAGCTGTGCCACTGGTGAGGCTAGTTCCTTTGGAGCATCATAGCCAGGTTCATATCCAAGACTAAGTAGAGGCTCTCCATTTGAGAATCCATTCCTGTCCACACTTTCTCCTTCTGGATGCTTAGGTGGTTGTGGGTGATGATTTTGCTTCCCAGCAAAATAGCTTCCCTGCCCCACCCCATGCCCATTACACCTGATGTTAGCATGCACCAATTTTTTGGGTCTGCAGTTGTTGCTCCCAGATATTCTTCTTCAGAAAAGTTCTGAAGAACAAGATACAGCAACAGAAGCTGAGGTATGTATGTCCTTCAGATCCGCTTGTGATCTTCAGTGTGGTGCCCCATGAAACACATCTTATACCTATGCTGCACATCTCTTGCACAATTCCAAGAGTTAAAGCAACAGTGGTGGCTGAGGACAGTTTCTGTGGACATAGGCCCATGTGCTGTTGTTGAGCATTTCTCTGTATTGCAAAGTCTTTGTAAAACCCATGGTAAGTAATTTGAAAACCAGTTGCTTCCACAGACAAGAGAGTCATGGTAGTAGGCAGTGTAACTTGCCTGACTCTTTCGGCGTGGACCATCATACTCCAATTGTTGAGTTGCTATTCCAAAATCTTCACCTCCTTGCAAGCAAGAATTGCTTGAATATGATCTCCTGTGATGAAAACGTCCAGGAATTTCCTCCATCTGTGAACCTCTGGTATTGCCTTCTCTTTGCTTGTTTGACATGAGCTGTTCTGACAGAAAATTTGGAGTTGTACCAGACTGAACCTGTGGATTGTGGATTGTGCCTTCCTCCCCCAGCAATTTCAGTTGTCCCCTGCCTAGACCTTCCCTTGGAGTCTCTTGTAGTTCTCCTGAACTTAGGCAGTGTGGGTTGTACTGATTTTGGGTACCTTTGATCTGTACTCCATTATTCTGAACATCTATTCTCGATGTGTCAACCTCCTTTTGGTGCTCTTCCAGCAGAATTGGTGCATCTTCAATTTCCAAGGATGAATGTTCATCACCAATCTTGGAGTTGGGACCAATAACATGTCCATTAATGTTTGCTGATTCTGAATTTTGACAGGGTGTTCCTGCAGTTGTAGCTAGAACCTCCTGAATGATTGCAGGCACTTGACACATCCAGGTGATGAGCTCTGCACAAACACAATCCTGTTTGCTCCTTTCTTCAGTAAGGACAGTGATCTCCTTGTTGATCTGATTCCACATATTCCTCAATCGATCTTCTGTTGCAGGCCTGGAACCGAGGAAAACCAGAAATTTCAGTGCACGCAGCTTCCTGACATGTTAGATCTGACAGGCATATTCCTCTGTGGTCCTTGTTTTATCTCAGTTCTTCAACAAGATCATACCATTTCTAGAATTGCAGTACAAAAGAATCCAACAAAGTCAAAGAAATAAGAACCTTGACTCCTGGCTCTGTGTCAAGCAGTCTGATGTCTCCAACAACTTCTGTGGGGTGCAACACTCATCGATCACCTCTGCACCTTGTGCCTGAGGGATGGCAGCAGCCCTGCTTTGCACACCAAATAATGGGTCCAGTGATTCCACTGCCTGAAGCATCCCCGAAGCATCAGTGGAACTTTCTGTGCAAATGCCTGCACAAATGCAGTGAAAAAGCGCAATTGACTTTTAATTGTAACATGTTTGACCCCATGTTCTCAATGAGAGATCATGACAAATGCTTCTGACAGAGATCTGTAAGAAGATGTTTGATCATGTGATCTACCACTTTCTTCACCTGGCAACCACTGACCTGCAATTTTCAGTTTCAAGATGGCATCTTCTGCAGCTCGTTCTGCCTTTTGTCTCTGGTCAACCGTCTGCTCCAAAATGTCCTCCAGCTCCATCACCTGATAAAATCTTGCACATATGCAACAACAAAAGACGCTGCTAAAACATCAAACTCAAGCTTCCGTTGCTTGTTCATTTATCAACACTTGAAACTACTTTTCTGTGGCTAGAAAACAGATGCACATTGTCATCTTTCCAATATTCCTTCCATGATGGAAAACAGAACCATTTTATGGTCTTGCAAATCAGCATTTATGGTCTTCTTCTCACATACACTACATCCTCACCAAGAGTGCACAGTGATGAGAAAAACAACTGATTTTTGCAGGGCATACCTTCTCATTGAGCTGCTGAACTTGCTGTTTTGCAGTCTTTGATGCAGCACGTTCAGACAATAGTCTAGCTCGTAGGAATTCAATAGTCATTGTCATCACATCTTCCCCTGATGAAGGCTTCCTACACAACAAAACTCAAACCCTACATCAATCTCCAGGTCCCTCAATGCTCCAAAAAGAAAGCATTTTGATGATAGCTGGAGCTGGTGTGATTGGAGAGCTTAACAACCACTTGAAACTATGAGCCACACACAATTGCACATGCATTGCCAAGCATGAAGCATGTTGATGTATTGCAAAATCTCTTCCAGAGACAGATCTGCATGTGTTTTACCTCTCGTGTCCATTTGGAGGATTGCTATCACTGATTTCTTCCATTTCCAACTGTTGCTTCTGCAATAACTTGTCAATAGGCTGTGTCTGGTCATCAGCCACAACTAGCTCACTGCTCAGATCCTCCATGTGTTGCTGATGTTTTGCTACTACTTCCCCATCTTCTTCACAGCTGATCACTGCCGCAGCAGAGTATACTCCATGATCATCCAGTGAATGTGTATGCTTTGAAGTTCCGGATCTTGAGGGTTCCGGATTTGTCTCCTGCTGTTTGTCTTGTTCATGATTGGAAGATTTCCATTTCAACGGTGTAAGAGGAGTTAATGGAGTAAGATTTCTGGATGTCATAGAGGGACTCCCTGCTGCATGGCCTCCTTCCTTCTCCATCTCACCAGATAGCCTTGACCTCCTGGAGAAGGAGCAGCAGCAATGTGATTCGAGAAACAAAATTTCTTTCTGCTCTGTGGATTGTATGTGCGGAGATTGCTGACAACATTTTGGAGACCTGTGAGAGGCATTATCAGCACGGAAGCTTAATGGCTACAGAAGTTTTACCTCATGGAATGTTGCCTTGGAAAGCTTCCCGGCCAGTTATCTCGATCTTCCATCACTGCATCAAGCACCATACATTTTCTAAGCTCTGGAACTCACAATGCAGAGATAGAAGTACTGACTCGATGCCATGCCTCCTTAAAACTGCTTCAAATGCCAGCAACAAAAAGGCCAAAGGAACATTTAATTCTAGAATAAAAAGATTCACATTGATTGCACAATAATTGTAATAAGAAAGACCTCAACAACTAACTCCATGTCATGCATCCTTTTGTCCAATCCAAAACCAAACTTGACAAAGCACAGGAATGAGAAAACACAAGCAAAACAGAAACCAAAAAAAAAAAAAAGAAAAAAAAAAGAGAAGAAGAAGCAATTGACAGAGACATTCACCATCCAGCATATGCGGTTTACGAAACAGTTGTCCTCGGATCCTCCCCGCCCTTCAGGCCGAGAATTTCTCGTTAGAAGAAGCTGTTGCGAATTACTCTGCTCTTTTGGTGACGATTCAACTGGATCTCGCGCATTGCAATGCCGTAAGCTACGCCGATCGACACAGCAGGACACAACAACAACAATCGCGCACCTCCTCCGACAAGAGTGTTGGCGACGTCGCCTCTCTGCAACGCCGTCCAGTGCGTTTGTTGTCTGGTTGCGGCGATGCGACAAGAACGATGCGACCCGGCCGGGTGGACGGCCCGGCCCGGCCCGGTCGATTGGCGCGCCACCAGATACAAATTATTACCGTTGACGAGGTTTTTTTTTAAAATATAATTTTTATAATAAATATTTATTTATTAAAATAATATTTCAATGGTTTAAACTTGGACCTTTTTCATTTTAAAATATTTATTTTTTTATTTTTTATTTATTTTTTAAATTTATATATATTTTAAGTCCATAAGTCTAAATTCTTTTGCAATTTTGGTGTACAAAAATGGTAGGTGAATCAAATCAACTTCATAAATTTTTGAGGTACCATGGTGCTTCTTACCATGTTCTTTGTACTTTTGAAAACCCTCAATGAGTAAGAGGTCCATCAAGTTGGTTTTTTCATTTTTTTTTTTTTTTTTTTAATACCTACGGTGGAAAACTTATTCAATATTGAACACAATTTTTTTCATTGAAAATTTATTTAAATTAAAATTAAAAATTACAAGGGAATTTGTGTATGATCTTCTTCAATGAGTAAGATTTAATTAAGATGATTTGGAAATTTTTAGACCTAAGGTACGGTGGGAAATATTGAATTTTGAGTAATTTTTGTTGTTAAAAATTCAATTAAATTACAAAAAATGGTTTTGGTAGGAAAAATCAATTGGGTAACCAACTCACATTTGGGCCAATGACAAAGGCCCATCACCTTCAAAAAAATCATATTGGATACACCCCCACAATTGATTAATCAATTAATTCAACCAACAATTTATAGGTACTCACAATGGAAAAAACATGTGACATGAATTGATCTAAAAAAATTGTTACTATTTGAACAATTTCTCGTTCTCATGGGTTCCCATTGCTCTTCTCCAATCAAAATTCAAAATATTCAACCAACTCATAAAAAAAGTTTTAGGGTTTACAACAACATTGTAAGAATGCAAAATAATTAAATATTGATGTAGTGTGTCCCCGTGTGCCCTTGACCCATGTGTGAACAAATTACGTAATTACTCCTAGCGTAAACAAAACCTTGATGATAAAGCTCAATTGTGAAAAAAAATATTTTGAATTTTGATTGAATTTTGAATGAAAAAAAATTATTGAAAATTCAATATCTCCTGCACTTTGGGTCTAATAACTACAAAAAAATCGCCTCCAAGAAATCCCATTCATGGAGGGTTTTCCAATAGTGCCAAGAGCTTGTCCCACTTTCTTTAAAATGTTTAGTTTTGATTTTGTTAAATTTTCTTTGTAAAAATTGTTCAATATTCAAATTAACACTAATTACACCCTACATGACAACCCTACCAAACCACCTCAAAGCACCGTCTTTTTTGGGTGCAAAATTTGCATGATTACAAAATCCAATAAAAGCCAATGGAAGGCTATGAAGGAAAAATCTAATTTAAAATAAACCTATATTCTTAAAACATGCCATTTTGAAATTGACATTGTTGATATTGTATTGGGCAATCCAAATTTGTCACAAACCCAAGCTAATGGCTAGATGTGAGTGATCTCAAAATATATTTTAATTGTGATGATGCCTCGCGTTTGGCATTTTAAAAGTGACAACTAATATTATCATCATTTTGTTCACCTATTTTTCCCTTTTAACCATTGTCTCCTTTTCATCATGCTCCAATCTTCATCATGCACTTGCAGTTTCCCTTTGTCCTCCATTGCAATATTTTCAGCTTATGTAGGAGTTCTATTACACAAAATGTATTGTTTTAACAAGTTGTCATCACGCGTTGAATGCCATTAATTTTTCAAGGGGGGGTAGCAAGATGGATGCAAATAACCATGTGTTGTGTGTTTGTTGGAAATTATTGCATATATGGGAGGATTTGAGACTTTATGTGCAAAATTTGTTGAAAGCTTTATAGTCATTCAATTTTACTCTCTTGAGCATCACACATATTTGGTGTACAATGCTCATTGTTTATGGTTTAAGGTTTATGCTTTGTAAGGTGGAGGAGAATTGATGGCACCATTGTTGAAAAACTTCAAATCCACAATCAAGTATATTACAAATAAGTCACATATATTCAATCCTTTCCTTGCTCCTATTCTTATGTGGAAGTTTATGGTAAAAAATCTTTTAAAATTATTGTGTGAAGGTGTTTGTAGGTTTCAATTTTGGAAAATTGTAAATTCTTGTAAGATTTTGAGTTTAACACATTTTCTATTCTTGCACAATTCTTGTAAGATTTCAATTCCTAGAAAGTATAAGGTTTTGTGTGATGTGCTTGTAAGCTTTCCATTTTTGCATTGTTTGGTTCATAAAACATTTTAAGGTTCATGTTTGAAAGCTCGAAATTCTCACACATGTTAAGACTTGAAATGTTTCATTTTGTTTTGTGAAAAAAATAGTAGGTGCATATATATCTTATTGAGAGTATGCTTCAAGTCTCCCATATCTACAACACTTTACAACTTGGGTTCTTCAAGGATGTTACTTACTTCTTTGCTTACTTCTTTGGTTGTAAATTTTTGTTGATGCTGTTCATTTTATTATAGGTGTTTGTAATTGTTAATCTTTGGCTAGATAGGTTGTTTGCAAGATCTTTGCTACAATTGTTATTTGGGATCATCTCCAAGTAATGTTTAAGGTTTAAGGTTTAAACCACAACCTTTCTTTTCTATAATGTCTTCCTCATTCACTAATTTGTTTGTTGTAAATTGTTTAGTTGCAAGAGTCCATTGGGTGCAAGAACTTGCTACAATTGTTGTTTGACATCATCTTTAGGTAATGTTTAAGGTTTAGGGTTTAAACCATAATTTTTTTCTTGTGTAATGCCTTTTTCATTCACAAAAATGTTTGTTTCAATTTGTTTGGTTATAGGAGTTTATTGGGTATAAAAATTTGATGTAGTTGTTGTTTAGCCCATCACGTTCATGTAATGACATTTGGTGTTTATTTTATTAGTTTAGGGTTTAAATTAAAACTTTTTTTTAATTCATGTTTTTTATTTATTGCACATGTTTATTGGGTGCAACAACTTACTACAATTGTTATTTCACATCATTTGTTAAATCAAAACATTTTTCTAGTGTAGTGCCTTCTTCATTCACAAATATGATGTAAGATTGGTAGAATATCATGAAAGACTATCAATGTTAAAATTAGATGGCCTCAACAAACACAATGGGAGAAGGAAATGTATGCACCTTCCTCCAAGGTAGAAAGTTGGTGATTTTTACACAAGCTTTGACACCGAATGTGCTATACTATTACATGGTCTAATTCTATTTTTCAACAAGTGATCATTTGAGAAAGGGCTACTGAAAAAGTACGTGCAATAATTTGTTATTATTTTCCATCTTTTGTAACACAAAAAGTTAATTACCAACTTCGAGAACATGTAAGGATTGTTTGGGTTTTTGAAAATTGACAAAACATTAAAGAAACACTAGAGTGATTCTAGTGGGTGGAAAATGACAAACTACATGCATAATGTGGTCTTGGCTACAACATGACATGTTATTCAAACCTTTCATTTTACTTCATTCAATTGTGATGAGGTAATATAATTCTTGATAATCAAAATTGGATGAAGGTTCCAATATTGTTGAATTTCCAAAAGATCATTAAAGGTGGTGGGTCCATCAAGCTAACCACTATGTTGGTGGATTCTTTAGCTACTTTTGGAAGATTGTAAAAAAGGGAGTTGGCATCAAAACTTGTATGTTTTGTTGTAGATGGTGTCGTTGTTTTCTAGGGTTTAAATATTGGTGTGATGATGCAAATGATGCAAAAACATGCACCATTTATGATGGGCATCCACTCCATGCCTCATTTCTATAATTTTGATATATAAACATTGTCCAAATTGTTATGAAGATTGGGGACTTGCTTGTTTCAATGTACATGTATTTTGTTCACTTTTCTAAAAGGCAACTTTAACATACCAAGCTAATAGAAATCACGGAAGCCAAAGGTCAAAAAAAATTTTGCAATGTTAAAACACAATGGGTTTATATGCTTGCACCTTCCAAACATGTCTTATTTGAATATGAATCACTTCTCGTGAAGATGAGTGAAGACAACCCAAGGAACACCCTTACAAAAACCAATTATGGATTATTTTGTGATTATGACATTGTTTTGGGTTTGAAATGTGTCTTGCCATGTTGGAGTTGGTGCAAAGTTTGTCAAAGATGCTCCAAGCTAGGGAGACTTTTAATCAAGCTCATTGTGTGCGATTTGTATACCATGTATGTAGACCTTCATGAAAAGTATGACAACCCCTTAATTTCAAATCTTCAACACCTTGGTAAACCATATTTGTGATGCTCTACATATTGTGTGGTGGTTGGAACCATAGACTTAGATTGAGCATTTGACATTCAAGTTTCATAATTGGATGTCCATGTTACACAAGACATATTAAACAACTAGAAAGGTGTTCATGGTGAACATGACTAATTGGGAACATGTAATATCATTTATAAAAAAAGTAGTGCATGAGTGCAACAAAGGATTCTATCAAAGAACTTAAAAAATGTTTTCCTTCCCAAAGATTCACAAGTGCTAATACGATCATTTATCCTTAATATTAAATAACACCTAATGTAGAAACAACATTTCTAGGTCACCTATTAATTTTGAAAACATTTTTTTGGCACCAAAAAACAATAGTTACATTTAAAACTGTGGTTGGACCTTTGTTGGATCCATCATTGCTTGACCAACAACTATAAAGACAAACATCCATGGTGCATTACATCCACTATAATCTGGAAATGTTATAAATAAGATGTGGGGACAAGTGATTTATAATGCCATTGTTTCTTTTAGATTGTTTAAATATGTGAAATTAGTGGAGATGGCAATTGGGATGGTTCATGGTAGTGTTGAAAATGAACACACATTTTCTACGATGAACTTCATAAAATTTTAACTCCACAATTAATTGACCACAAATTTGGACCTAGTGCTTTGCATGTATGAACAACAATTTTACATGATGCAAATTTTTCCTCTATACACTACAACTTGTGATGCTAAGGGAAAAAATTGGTATGGCAAACAACATTAATTGGCTAGAGTTTTAGGCAACCAAGTTTTTCATCATCCAAGTGTTGGGAAAAATGTTATGTGCCTTATGCATTTACTTTGAATGGGCATTTGCATTGGTTGATTTTTTTTCAACAAATTTGAGAAAGACGAATCCTCAAAATTAATTTAGAAAAAAAACAACTTTGGATTCCTTGGTACCTTGTTTTGTTTGTTTTTGTTAAATGCATGTTCATGGCATTGTTTATGAAAGGGGGTTAACAATTTAGCATTTGCAAGTGCATGAAACTTTGGTGGGTTGCAATTAGTTGGGTTTTTGGCATATGTAGGAAGATTTTTATAAGTAGAAACCTTTTGGCATTGGGATGAACTAATAGGCCCATGTTGGAGCAAGCACATTTGTTTCAAATGTATGTATTAGTGTTGCTTGTTTTATGCAAACCATCCTTTTATTCTAATTAAGGAGGATCCAAAATTAGATTGGGGTTCAACCCCCTGAGAGGCACATTTGTGAATGAGAGTTGTTCAATCTTGTAATTACATTTGACATTTAGATTTTGCATGAGTCACAAGTTTTTAGCCCCCTTGTTCGTTGTTTTCACATAGTGCCCACCATAAAATGGGTTTTAGTTGCAATTTTTTAGCTTTGGTTTGCATTCAAGTTGCAAATAAAAATTAAATAGGAGCATCCTTGTTGTCACCCAATTCATTTTTCCTACAATTACCATATAGTTTCCATGTCACCAAAACTTCATATGCTATAGCAAAAACTTTAATCCTTTAAAACATTTAAATTACCACTTGTTTTAATCAACATTGGATGAAAAGTGCCAAAATTTCTTCTTCATCCAACAATGACCCAAAAAAAACACATTGCAAAGCACTATTCATCAAAAGTCAAAAGCTTTCCAATAATACCAAGAGCTTTGGGGGAGAGGGGAAGATCTCAAGTTTGAACCTAACAAACAAAACAAGGTGTGTTATACACAATGGCCTTGTCATTAATTTAATATCAAAAATTGAAATTGTATGATAAGTTGATCATAAGTAGGGGGAAAACAAAAAATAATTATAAAAAAAAGTGCATTATCATGTTGTTATAAAAGAAAAATTGTCATGATTATTTTTTCATTTTTTAACATCACATTAGTCATGAGGAACCCAAAAGGGATCTCACATTAAATAATGACATATTCTAGGAACCTATCTAAACATTTAAAAAATTGTTACCAAACCAAAACCAATAGGGAAATGTCATAACATGATTTTTAATTTTTAAAAATCTAATGATTGATTTCTAAAAAAAATCAAATCAAATATTCCCATTTCATATTTATTTTTCACATTTGCGCAAATTTTTAAACCAAAGAAAAATAGTTGCCATGATATGTGTATTTGAATGTTTTCAATCACATTGTCACATTTTGAAAGAACTATATGAATTTTTATGTATGTTGAGTGCCATAATCATTTTTGGAGACAAATAGTTTGATATTTAGTTTTGTGAGTTATGGATTGGTGACAAAGTGGGTGCACATTCGAGAAGGTGGCACAGAAAATGAAAAAATGTGAAAAAATGAATGTGAATCATTTTACAACCAAATTCGGATGAATCATCTCACCTAGTTTTTAGGTTAGGGGGACACAAAATCCCCTTGAAGCTACTATACTCTATAATGATTCTCAACACAATATCCCTACCTTACAAGGCAAGAAGGGCCAAACAAACAATTACCTAATTAGCCTACCTTTACTTAATTAATAGAGAGATCCCAAACAAAATTTTGTCAAGTACATACCACCAAATACAAAATTTCATGCAAAAAAATTATTTATTATTGCTTTTCCTACCAAAATGTGGTAATCTTGTTAGTATGAAGTTTATAGTATGAAGTGGTTGGATAGGTTGTATGAAGTGGTTGGTTGGTTGGTTGGTTAGTTGGTATACCCATGATTAACCCCATTTCTCCTCCTTCCCATCTCTTCTTCTTCCTCCATCAGAAGACCTCCTGGAGTTGAGCTGGGTTGTAAGTTCAAGCCGATCGAGTGGAGATGGATTTATTGGTGACCCACCCCATGCACACACACACTCCAGTAGCTTGTGGTTGAATGAATGAATGAATGAATGAACGAGTCAGATTTATTAGAGTTTATTTCACAATTTTCAGAGCTAAGGTGTGGAAAATATTGATTTTTTGAGTGGATTTTGTTGCTGGAATTTTATTTTTATTTTTAAATTGCAAAAATAAAAAGGGGTTTGAAAGGTAAAAAAATCAATTGATTCCTCAAATGGGTTTGTCTCACAATTGTTGAATTTAGAAAAAAATTCAATTCTGAAAACGTGGAAAAATAAAAGAATGTGTTCACACTTGGGGCCAACGGCATAAGCTACACGAGTGTTGAATGAATTTGAAATCAAGGACTGAAATGGGGAAATAGGTTTGTGTGACTTGTGACCAGTTTTTTTAAGCCCACCTTAAGAATCACATTCCCATGAATTTTGCATGAAAGTTTGAGTGGATGTATGAGAAGAAATTTTAGTGAAATTTTGGTTATAAATGATATATGGAAATAAATAACTTGAAGCATCCCTTTTTTTTTTCTTTTTTCTTTTGGATTGGCTAACCTACTGCAATTTTATTATACCTTTTCTCAAAATCTGGTGATTAAAAATCCCAAACCCAAACCTTTTTTTTGGGAAATTTATATTTTAAAAAAATTGCCCCACCCTAAAATAATAATAATAATAATATTATTATTATTATTCTTATTTTTAAAATTAAAAAAAAAAAAACACCCGGGGACTATACAAGGGAATTATCTATCTATTCCTGTTCTTTGCACTTGTCTTGAGCAAAATCATTACATTTGTAACCATGAAACCCCAATAGAATCAACTATGGGTGTTTTGGGTATGCATTTAATGTTAATATTAAAGGTGCCAAAGGGCCTTTTAAAATTTTACTTTCTTCCTCGTGATGCCATTCTTAATGTCATGTGTGTTCACACTTGCAAATGCCAACAACATGCACAATTGATTGTCTCTATCTTCAGTTACCAAATGTGCCATGCTTGTAAGACATATTATTACAACATATTCTAGTTTTACATTAGGTACTCATATAGATAACATATTATTACACATCTTCTAGTTTTACATTAGGTGAGTGTCATATAGGTAACATCTTTACTCATTTATGTAAGAGGCAAATGTATTTGCTCTTACCCAAGACCTTTGAATAGGGATCATTTACCCTAACCCTTACTAGTATACCCTCCTACATGAAGAACAATTTCTAGATTGCAATGAAAAATTTGAAACTTAAATCCCACTAATTCGACAAAGTTCCCCCAAATGGACATAGTGCAATTCATATTAATTAGTTCCATGGGTGTGCTCATGTTTTTTTGTTTTGAAGGAGCCATCTTGATTTGGCCCATCACCAAAAAAATTTGGAACATTTTGGGCACTCTTCCAATAGAAGCACGTCTTGGAAACACTATTCACAAACTAGAAACAAATGTGCTCCCTATGGCCCACCTTTTCAGTTTATATACATGAGGCTTGAACTTTGGGCATGCCATATGGGATATAACTCAAGTGTTATTGGGAACGCGTTGGGGAATAACTTAGGAACTTGTGGAACCTTTTGAGGATTTAATGAGAACCTTATGGGAACATGATGGGAACACATGGGAATAAGAAAAAATAAAAAAAATAGTAGGGTGATGATATTATTTGTTTTCTAATATTTTGTCATTATTTTATCTTACCCCACCACCTTAGCTATAAAATTACCAAGTGAATGAATGAGCAAAATGATTTGAAATTAATTGTTTGAAAAACAAGGAATGAATGGACAAAAACAAGTGCATGAACAACAAAATACAATATTATGGTTTAAAGTTGGATTCATTTGAGTCAATCCCCATCTTTGAGAAAAGTTATCCTCCATTGAAAACCTTTTTTTTTTTTTAACGATGGAAATTTCGAATTATGTTTTGCTTAATTTGATAGAGAGATTATAGATTTTTATTTTTTTTAAAACATGTGTTTTTGTAAGCACCAAACATGGTGTTACAAAAAAAGTAAAGGTTTCATACTATTGCTTCAAAAGTTCAAAGAATAGCTTGTTTCAATTTCATCACTTAATCTCGACAAATTATAATGAAAAGAAAAATAACAACATTTCCTTTATAATGTCAACATTGGCTTTTGGATGTTTGTTGATACAAGAATTATAACAAACCCCTTCCTTTGGTTCATCAATCAAAGCAAAATGAATCAATTTGTGAACACATTTTTAAAATATTAAATTAAACTCAATGAAGAATGTTGGAAAATGTCAACCTTTTGAACAATTTTTTTTGAAAATAAAATGATTTTTCATCTTTTTCACAAGACATTTCTTTTCTACACATTGACATTTCCATTAAATCCTTTTATTGACACAATGGATTTAAATGGTCCATTGCCCTAACTATATATTTAGGTACCAACTCCTAGGCCAAAAATCAAGTAAAACTATTATGGACTTCATAGGATTCCATCATTCCCACCCATAAATGTTTTTATCACATGCTTGTGAAGCGTTGATTTAAGATATAAGTGAGCTTTGCAATGTGAAAAGAAGGTTTGGAACATCCAAGAAACTTTGAAGATTTCTACAATACCCATGTTAAATAGTGTTGTGTTCCCATTTTTGAAGGTGGAGTGTGCATTTTTTTGAGAGATGAAAATGTTCAAGGATTTATTTTTTTGAAGCAATGGTTTGCTGGGTGAACTATTTAGTTGTAATGTTGTTGGTCAACTAAGTTATAGTGGAAACTACAACCATTAATTTAGCTAAAGAGTTTCATTGTTATAAATTGCTTGTAAAACTTGAATGTTGGTCGAAGGATGACCAACACCAAGAGGAGTTGATCATACAACAAAATCTACTATAAATTAACTAAAAAAACTTTTTCAAGGTCCAAAAACCCAAAGGAGTTTTATGGCCATAAGATCTAGGTCTTTGTAACTTTTTTTGTTTTGTTTTGTTGTCGCATAGATTGGTTGTTGTATGAGTTGATCATAAAAATTAGGGAGCAAACAATTTGAACTTTGGTGAACTCAACCAAATATTGCAAGAAAATTGGCGGCCAAGCCACCCAACAAGATAATTGGAACTAAAAAAAAGATTGACAAGAAATGCATGATAGCAACAATGGTAATGCAAATTTCTCACAACTCCTTCTTCCTACTTATTGTTATTGTTTTGTGGCATTTTTTATCTTACAAGAACTCTGCAATATTCGTAATGGTGGAGAAGTTATTGAATCACTTTTGCCAAAACATTTCACCCCTTCTTCCCCCCGATTTCATTCTCAACAAATTTTAACCATTAGTGATGGTAGAGAGTTCTCAACAATACTTCTACCATTCCGCAACCCCCCCCCTCCCAAATCATTCATAGTAATTTCTTGGCACCATTGTTGATCAAGAATTCTTGATGATACCTTTGTCAATTTGTTTCTTAACCCCTCACTTGAAAATCCCATTTGCATCAAGTTCTAGCCATTAGTCCTCCCAAATTTCATTCATAGCAATTTATTGCCATTAGTGTTGGTGAAAAGTTCTTGATGAAACCTTTGTCAATTTGTTTCCTAACCCCCCCCACTTGAAAATCCCATTTGCATCAAGTTTTAACTAGTAGTGATGGTAGAGAGGTTTACATGAAACCTTTGCAAAATTTTGTCCCATGCCCCTTTTTCCCCAAATTTCATTCTCATCAAAAATTGAGTGAAAGGGGGGCAATGATGGCATGAATCCCAAGCCCCCCTTTCTATTTTCTTTTTTAAAAATTCATCCTTATAAGAAAGAACACACAAAATGTTCCAACCTATGGTAATGGTGGTGAGGTCATTTTCTTGCATTTACCAAATTTTATGCCCCCCCCCCCCAAACTCAATTTGAAGTAGGAGTTTAGGGAGAGGGGCAATGGCAATTAGAATGCCCCCTTTCCATTTATTTTCCCAAACTCATCTTCTACAAATCATGTTTCTCAAGGAGATTGTGGTTATGATAGTGTAAGTTTCACTCCCCATTCAAACAATTTTTTTTTGAAGGCCAATTTCCTTAATTTTACTTTGTAAGTGAAGTAGTTTTCCAATGATGGAGGTGCAACTAAACATTTAGTCATGATACCCAATGTTGTTACACATGTGGTGTTAAAAACCAACATAAATTTCTATAGAATGGAAAGTAAAATTATCCTTCTAATCTTTAGTCCACAAAATGAGGATGTAGGTAATGCATTCATAAACACATTTTGTTACATGATTACCAAGCTTTTAGTTATCTTGTTTTGCCACAAGGAAGAAGAGGCAATCATGCCTCTATAAGGTTTGAATCTCACATTCCAATGCCTTTTACATGTGGAAATTCTCATATAAACCCTACATGTATTGAAATTTTTCATCATGTCATGAGGTCATTGTGTTTTTTCTTGTGGGTGCAAATGGGTAGCAAGAGGTGTCTAAGGCTCCACCAAAGATAGATCTTAACAATGTGTTGGCTATTTTGAATGTTGGTGAAATAAAATATTTGGACCCAATTGATGGAGCTAACTTTCATAAATTTCGAAGAAACAATGTACTAATTAATTGTAAATCACAAACATCACGGTCTAATAGATTTGATCTAGGCTTCATTGGACTATTTTTTTGATTTAAGGTTGAAAAATAAATTTGTAATTGTACTTCATAATGAGTTGGCCATGCTTGTGATTGATGAATCATCTAATACTATAAATGTAATTAAGTTTTGGGGAATAGTAGTTTTAGAATTCTAACCTTCATGAAGTTATTATCATGATTATAATTTTGTTATTTATTCCATGATGGGGTGTTTTAATTGTGCAAAAGTTGTTATGAGATCCATATATCAATATTCAATTTTAGTTCATGTTTGAATATATAAATTTGTGTTTCCATTTCATGATTTGTCGTACAAGTATGTCAAAGATTTTGATTATGCATGTAACTTGTCTTCTAAAAATATTGTGTTTAATGGTAAGTTTAATTGGGTGTGGTTATCACCCAACACAAAAATATGGTCTTTGGATTCTCATCTTGCAACTCAATAATAGGGACTTGAATATGTGTCATTGTAAACCATGAAGACTTTGCCAAAAGGTGAATTGTTTGCACCAACCATGTGAAATTCTCCCAAGACCCAAATTCCAATAGGTGTATGGAAAGGTGGAGAACAAAGGCTAAGCCAATCTTTGCTTAATTACAAGACCTAATTTGATTCCTTCCAACTTTTTTGGCCTTTGCATCCCTTGAAGAGATTTTTAATCATGTCTAACAAATATGCTATATTATAGTTGGAAGGAGGAGGCACAAGGGGAGGGTTGAACTAGGACAAGCTTATTATACATGAACTTGAAGTTTTCATTGGGGTTGTCATGTTCATAGTCATAAAAAATATACCACACACTAATAGGCTTCCTTGGTTTTAGTTTGTTGATTTTTTCTACACCCTTACAATTGTTGGGTGAAATAATGGTCAAGTACATAATTTTGTACTTTGTTACAAAAAGTTACAAATAACCACACAAAAAAGTATTGAAAGTAAAATTATTATTTTACTCAATGATTAAAATAAGGACAATCTTTCACTTTACATTATAATTTTGAAGAACCAACATCTTCTAGTATATTTAAATATATTTCTTTGAAAACATGTATTTGCATGAGATTTTTTAATCTTGCAAAATGAATTGCAAGTAAATGAAATTTTGATTTAAAATTTTTTAAAATTTAAAATGGAGGCTTAAAAGATATGTATGTATCATCAAATAGTGCGTATTATAATCATTATATATCAAACTTTTAATGTAAAAGTAGTATTGAACACCATATTAACCAATTGGTTCAAATTTACTCATAACCTATTATATTTAAGTTCTTCAAATTTTGTATTCAACTTACCACATATTCATTGAAGGAACTAATGGTTTCATATTTTTATCTACATATTTTTTTAATCTAGTCCTTATGTTTATGTAAAAAACTATATCATTTTTAAATTGGAATTTGGGTGGACTAATTTTTTTGGTCTATTTGGTGATGCCTACACCTTATTAATTATATAATCATTTTAGGGTTTGAGGACAAATTTAGATGCATACATTAGCTAGTTTATAACAACTCAATTGTAAAAAATAAAAAAGATCCTACTTATCACAAAATTGCAAAGATTAGGTGAATAGTTAAGGTTCACAATGACCTATGTGAATTTTTTTGGAATGCAAAGCATAAAACATTTGTTGATAAGATGATGATTAAGTATCGTGGGAGATACTTACCCATTTGACAATACATGAAAGCTAATCCTTGTTGATATGGAGGGAAAATTTGGTGTTTGGTTAATGCTAGCTCAAATATGTGCAAAGATTGGAAATGTATTATGAGGCATGTGGTGAGGATGTTGAACGTGCAATTTGATAGAAGATTATTATTGGTTTGATAAAGGGGATAAAGGGGTATAAAAACAATAATCCTATTGTGTCATGTGATAACTTTTTCTCTAGCTTGGATTGTTTAGGGTTCTTTTGCATGTTGGAAAGCAATATGCCATTGAAACTTGTAGGATTGATTGTAATTTGTAAAGGGTGACTTGATGTTTTGCCCATCAATCCAAATAGAGGATAAAGAGGAGAACTTTGATATTGCATACATGATTCAAGTAAAATTATTGAGTTTTAAATTTGATTGATAATAATAACATGTTTTAAGAATCCATTGCTTTTCAATCTTGTTGGTCCTATAGTTTCACATTTGCTACATGGTGACATCTAATTGGTTGGAATGAAATTTTACTATTCTTATGCTAATAGGAATATGCAAAGTTTATGTGCAATTTCATGGCTATTATAACTTGTAGAAATGAAATCACAAATGGTGGTATTGAATCATGTTTTATGTCACATATGCCACCATTTTGAACTCCTACATAATGTAGGAAACACAATTAACACATATCGGCAAATCCAAAAAAATAATGTCACACTTGAAGTTCAATGTTTTTATGGCTAGGCTCTCATAAACATTGTTTATATATATTTTAAAAGTAATGATGGTGTGGGCTTTTGTACCCAATCCTAAGGAGTTGCACATTATTTCATGTGATGGATTGGTCAATTTAAGAGAAATTTAGGTGTGGTGTGTAAAAAAGAAAGTGAACTCTTGAAGTTGTGTTAAGTGAAGTTTATGTGTGATGCCATGATTGGTTGGTCTTTCAAGTTGAACTCTTAAAGTTGGTAGCATTAAATATATTTAATTGGTGGTACATGGGTTTGTTTTGTTGGGTGTTTTGGGCTTTGGTTGGTCTTTCAAGTTGAACTTTTGAAATTGGTAGCATTAAATATATTTAATTGGTGGTACATGGGTTTGTTTTGTTGAGTGTTTTGGGCTTTAGTTGGTCTTTCAAGTTGAACTTTTAAGGTTAGTAGCATTAAATATATTTAATTGGTGGTATATGGGTTTGTTTTGTTGGGTGTTTTGGGCTTTGGTTATTCATTCATTCATGTTCATGTACATGTAATGGGTCATATTTGTATGTGAAAAAATCCTCAATTTATTTCCACAAATATCATGCATTCATGATATATTTTCAATTGTGAATGAATCACAATGTTTATTCATGATGATTTCATTCATGGAAGCTCAAATCATAGAATCGATTCATCAATCAATAGTTAGTTGTCATGCTTTAAACACATGCATTGCAATCGGGAAATGCATATGCAATTTTTTTGTCACATTGAAATTTCCCAAACCCTGGTAAACAATATTAATGTTCATTGGGATGAATTAGTAAAGGTACATAGGCTCAAAAAATAAAATTCCAAACTTTTTCCAATCGCAAAACAATTCAATAGATAGTCACCATGATTCAAAAAAATCCATGAATATAGCCACATGCATTGCCTATGCCCTTAATTTAATACCCTAGTAAAATCAATTACCTTTCCTTGGTTATTGGTAAAACACAATTATGTATATTAGCTAGGTAAAATAAATATAAAGCAAGTTTTTAAAAAGTCATGTGGGGGGGGGGAACATTGCAAGGAGTGGGAACGGTCACCCAAAAATTTAAAAGTTTGTCAAAACAAAGTTAGTCTTTCCTTGATTTTGTGTAGATGCACATTGGATGTGCATCATTGATCATTCATTTCTCCCTCAATTTCAAGTCCAAATTGTGGAAAAAAAAATCATCCCACAAATGTCATATGGATGCCTTCTATTTATTTTAGAATTTCTACTATCAATGAAGCACGGTATCTTGGTGAAATCCTACAAAACCTTGCAAATTTAAAGGTTGCCCAAAACTGAAAAAATTGCACTTTCAATAATGAGGGTTTTTCATTTTTCAACCAATTTTTTTTAAGAACTAAAAGACCAAGTGCACAACACACCAGGGTTTGGGAAATTTCAATGTCACAAAAAAAACAAAAGAAACAAACTAGCTTTTTCAATAAATAGATATCAAAACATAAAAGTTACCTTGCTAGTAAATTAACTACCTCACCTAGAAAATCAAACCTTATTAATAAAATAATAATTTATTATTATTATTTAAACTGATTTATGCATCCATAATTAAATGTTTTTATGTAGCTATTTTTTATAAATTTTAAAAGGACACCTAACAAATTAAACCTTACTAACAAAATAATCACCTTTTTATTTATTTCTATTATTAAAAAATTGGCACACACACACACACACACACACACACACA
>Ga0116231_10005886_pt1 | contig 23856 bp, 17 predicted proteins | sample S1TSphgellanicum_2_FD_89695 | JGI IMG/M metagenome (GOLD analysis project Ga0116231, IMG submission 89695) | Host-associated microbial communities from peat moss isolated from Minnesota, USA - S1T2_Fd - Sphagnum magellanicum MG | ecosystem: Host-associated > Plants > Peat moss > Unclassified...
ACAATGATATTCACAATAATCTTCACATTTTATTTCTTCAATGATTCCTATTCATATATGATACGTCTACAAATCTTGATCCAACCAAAAACATGAAGTTATTGAATACAAATTATGGACCCCCCAAAAGCTTCAATCTCTACCCCTTATATACTTGAAGGAAAGAAGTGTATGGATAGTTTACCACATTCATCTATATATATTTCTCATGTATCAAACCATTTGTCAAATGCCATTATAATTTTTCATCTTTCCATAGATAACTTCTACATTATTGGAAATCTAGGATTTGGTCAAGTTTACACACTTGACCTCCCATTATTATTGACCTGAAATAGTTATCTAAATTTTTCATAATCAACCCTTATGCCCTTAATCAAAAGATTCTTCTTGTGTGGCCCATGAGATTCATTATTTTATTCCCTATTTTTATCCATATTATTATCATAACATTAATACTATTATTTGTAATTTCTAGTAATTATTTTGTTGTTACAGGTACAAACTACAAACAACTATATGTAATTACAATCTGATTGTGTACTCATTGCCAGCTTCACTTGGCCTTATCAACAAAAAAATAAAATTTAATCTCAATATTTAGTGAGGGTAAAGCCCAAGGGTGGGGGCAATTCTTAAAATAAGGGACCTAGGGATAGAGGCAAATAGGTAGGGTGTTCTTAAGAACACTATTAGTCCAGGCCAAAAATAATGGCAGCCAATTTTAGGAATAGAATTTCCATCCAACCAATGAGAAGCGGGATCATGGAGTGAAGAGGCCTCCCTTTTTCTCCTGGTGGGTGGAAAAGAGTAGATACAAGATACCTTGCAACTACATTAGGAAACTTCTTCCAGTTTTTAACTGGAATAAGTATGGCTGTACAATTTTCTTGAAATTTCAAATAGTGCAAAATGAAATTTCTACACACTTAAAGCACTGCCTGGGTTTTTCCTTTGTATTTTCAGCTCCCGCAGCTGCCTGAAGAAACCTGTTTTCTGCAAGCGGGATCTCCTGCAGTGGAAGGTACCAGCCAGGCTGTACTGGGATCTTCTGACCAGCAGAAGGTACTAGCCAGCTTGTCACTACTTCTAAAAAGTGAAAAAATCCCAGCTCCGCTTTACGTAGGAAAAGGACCTGAGTGCAGGCCCTTCTCCTATATTTTATGCACTTCTTTTTTCAATTTAATTGTTTTCGAATCTGATGTCCACCCAACTTAATAGGAATTTGCTCTTCTTCTTCTGGATGTTTCATGCCGTCTTTTGCTTGAAAGGAAATACCTAATCATGGATGGATGGATGGATATGTCCACAAATCATGTGGAGCAAGATTTTAATCATCCTAGTTCTCAATAGTAGGTCAGGGGGAAGGACCCCATACCCACATAATGATTCGTTCCCCTGTTAATTTCCAATAACTTTGAATCCTCTCAGTTGTGATGTGAAGCCTCAAATTTACAATATAACACCTGTGAAGCTCCTAACTGTTTTGAAGGTTTTGACAATTGTTAGGATTTTGAAGCTCCCAAGATTTTTAGAAACGATGAAGGAGGAGGATGAGGACAAGAACAAGCCTCAAAAACAACAACATGAGTCTAGGTATTGTTAGTGACAAGAAATGATTGTATAAAAACAATGGGTCCCAAGCATGAGCAAGAATTTGCAGTCTTGGAGTCCCAAGAACAAAACTTATGATGTGGGATTGGCCAGTGGCCATTTGATAGTGTGCCAGCTTTGATGAGAGAAAATTATAGGTCCCATGAATGAAATTGATGACACAGCTGGATTCTCATTAGGGCCAGTGACTATGTACACACAGCTAACACAATAAAGTTGTTCCATCAAAGGGCCAAGGACCACCCAACATCCCCGGCAAGGCCCTCCATCCTTGGAACTTGTAATAATCTTGGATGTCGAGGGTCTTTGTTTTGGAGCCTAATTGGGCCAATCTTCATGATTTCTAAAGGATCTTAGCTGGCAATTCCTAATGCCATTTTGTTCCAGCTTCTTAAAATGCACAATTTGGCTGTGTATTGAACAAATTGCTTGATCGATCCAAGGGACCATTGAGTTTCAAAGGGAACCGGAGCACTATTTCAACCAAATCTGCCCTCAAAAACATGTACACCAGAGAATGTACCTACAAAGTGCCCCCTAGTAAGACTTTAGGCTGAGGACCCCTAGGGCCAAACCATAATAAAGGAGCAATAGGGGCAGAACATGGCCTTGGGGGGGGGGGACCATGGGCACGTTCTCTAATACTCAAAAGGTTGCATGTTCAGGATCCATCATGGGTCTCTCTCTAATTTGGGGCCATTCGTCCCAACAGTCTAGAGAGTGTTGTCGCACTTGGGTTCTTAGTAGTATGCACTATGCACTTCTTGTTTTTCTCGTGTAACCCAATTCAAATGCACTATGCACTTCTTGTTTTTCTCGTGTAACCCAATTCAAAGGCAAAGCAGCAATCCACATAACTTCTTAATCCACATAATTTTGCACTAATGTTTTGGGTAGTGTGCCCCTTCTTGAGATTTCCCCCCTTCCATTACAAGAATGGGAAGGGAAAGGTTTAGGGTTTGTTTTTCTTCCCTTTTTTTTTTTCCTTTTCTTTTGAAGCACAACAGCAAACCCAACCTGATAACAAGTGCTTGGCACCCCCCAAGTAAAGCTCATTGGCAAAAGGGTCGACAAGAGTTTCAACCCCACCCCACACCACTGGGTTTGAAGTTTGAACCCAGGACCTTTTTGTGATCCTAGGGTCACGAAAGGGGGTTTTTATACCTTGGAGCCATCACCACCTGGGGTTCTGGGATTATGGTTCTTTTCATGTCTGTGCCTAAGGTAAGGATGGAACAAGCCAAGGAAATGGTAAAGAAAAATATAAATGTTGGGGAAACTATGCCCCATCATGCCATAACTATAAGAAATGGAGTGACCTTTCAATTGCATCACTAGGATTAGGTTAGAATGTCAGCATAGTTGTCATATTACACCTTTTAAAAAATTCCTCCTTTTGTTTAGACTAGTCATCAACTTTGGCACCAGTTCAAATCTTTTGTGAAGGGTCTCATTCCAATCATACATACATAGTTTTGCGTGATTGGTTTCAATGATATTTGTTGTTTCATGCTTGTCCTTCTGGACAAGGTTAAATTGTCTTTTGATTTTTTTAATGGAAAAAGGGTTAAAGGCCCATACCAAACTTGCAATCAAAAAGAAGAAAAGCGACAAAATTTAGGAATAAGTATTATGTGACATGACATCTTGAAGATCTTCCCTTCCCTTTCGTGAATAGTGAACTTTATACGCAAGGCTAACCAACTCTTCAAGATGATGAGCATTAATATTTGCCTTTGTACTCATGAATTTACACTAGTGAAAGAGCACAAGGCTTAACACAAACAACCTTCTCCTTATGTACTAAGTGTTGAAAGAATGATATATTGTCAAAAGTTTTGTATTATCACCCTAGATATGATATGAATTTCAAATTTGTCTTTGGTTATTTTCATAAGAAATATCCTTAAGAAATTGTGTTTTTAAGAGCTAATGTCAAAATCATTAAGATCTCCAAATAGCATTACATTATGTACATTGTTTGGATTTTAACCCCTTGAAGATTGTGGGTGAGTGTTTTTTTTGCAAAACCATTACACCTCTCATAAGGTCACATTTCCCAATACTATTCTAGTCAAAATTAGCTTAATTTCAAAGTTCTTATCAAACCCAATTGTTTAAAAACATGAATTTTAAATAATTTTAAAAGAGAAAAATCAATTTAAAGTCAATAATGTTTGTTCCACTAGTCCAAAATTGTGAAATTGCAAATGTGCACACCACCTTGTTGATAGTTCTCTAGTGCTATCAAAATTCAAGAGCCAAAAGGGGGCACAATTTGGGAGGGCCACAACATGATAACATCCAAATAACCAAAACGAAACAAATAAACACCTATGGACACATTTTTGTTAGAATGAGCTAAAATCACCCATGTGATCAAGTTTCTATAAAAATTTGGTAATCTAATCAAAATGACAAGATCAAATATGATTGGTTACACAAGAAAAATATTCTTAAAATCATAATTTATATTTCAACATAATTTTTTTTTAAATTCTTATGACTCAGAGGATGTTACATGGTAAGATTATGCAAAGGTGTATTAAAAAAAAATCTCATAAATATGTCATTGAATTTATTTATTTTTAATTTAAATAATCCAATAAGCATCCATACAAGGTGTTGATTCATACCACCTCCCATTCACCTTAAGTGTTGATTCACCACAATTCATACAAGGATTTTTTTCCGTGTCATATTTTTTGGATCCAAAATTGGATTTTACCAGAAGGGAGATGCAATGTTTTTTTAGTGTTCCTAAACAATTGTGCACACATTGGTTGATTTAACCTCTTAAGTCAAGCTCAATGAGGGTGAGAGCTCACCCCACTGACCCACTCTCCCCTACCTCTACCTCCTCTTAGCATTTTAATGTTCACTAGGGTTTGAAAATCAGAAATGTTTTGAACAACATTGTTGGTCAATTTGTGGTGCGAGCACACAATCCTCACAAGGGCCATAGATTTGAAACTCTAGATTTCAAGGTTTGGGCATGATATCAACAGCTGAAGAGTTCAAAGCCTTGGGAAAAAACCAAACACAATGATCCCCCAAGTTCAAAATTTGGAGAAAAAAGGAAGACAATCCTTCGACAATTGCCAAGGGCACACAAAGCAACCAACTCAAACAACGTGGGTGCACTCAGTCAGTTGTTCATGAAATTGGCACAAAATACAACACGTGCACTTCGTGAATGTGCTAACCATGCAATTGAAATTGAGCAAGAACCAAGAGAATAGAAAGAGACTTTCTTTGGAAGCTCAGAAGGCGTATGCATGAAGGTTGGTTAGCCATTGGAGGTTGGGTGTGAGTGGCAAATGGTGGGTTGTCATCATCATGCTCCCTTCACACACAACCTTCACACAAACCACAACACTATAGAAGCAAGTCCTTGGTTCTAGACCTACTTCTATACAAACAATGCTTAGCCATCATGGCAGAAGACCAAAAACAAAATAAAACAAATCTGGTGGTTCTAAAAGAAACTCCTATTGTTGGACACTCCTTCCACTTCCCATAAGGATATGCTGTCAACATTTTCTGTCTAGATCACCATCGAACCACAATGTTAGAGAGAGAGGTGCACTCATGAAACTTCACATGCAAATGGTGTCACCAATTTCCATCTAGATCACCAACAAATTACAACTCTAGAGAGGTGCACACTCATGGAGCTTCACATGCAATTTACAAGGCTCCAATTTGAGTGAGATTTGGAGGAGGTAGTCAAACACTGAAGTGAAAGGGTCAACCAGAAATATTGGCTGTTCTGAAATTCAGGAGTTAAAACTTTAGAACCTGATGGCATGTGCCATCCCGCTGAATTTGGTCTAGGAATTAGGGTTACAAGGTCTTAAATCTTGTAAACTTGTGAATGGATTTCTTGTTTTGTCTGCTAGCCAGTCCCAGCTACCAAACCCCCAGTTTGAAGCAGAAAACTGTCTGTTATTGCGCATCAGCAAAAGAATACAACAAAAGTTCAGACATGCACATGTGGGATTACTAAGGAAATTAGTAATAAATACCACTGCATGTTGAAATGCTGAGACCAGGAACATCAGCTGATGGTTTTCAAGCTGGTTTAGAATTTAGGATTACCAGGTCTTAAAATCTTGAAACTTGTTGATGGGATCTCTTGTTTGTCTGCTAGCCAGCCCACCCAGCTGCCTTCCTCACCCAGAATCCTCCCAATAAGCAGAAAATTTTCATTGAGCACCTGCAAAAGAGTGAAGGTCATCATCAGCTGATCAGGATTCAAAATTCTTGGAAGCACTTAGAGAGTAAGTAGTACAGCACATCTTAGCCTCATTGAAGCTAAACAAAGAGCCCACCACCACTGCATCTTCATCAGGATTTTGTTGCAAGAAAGAAAGAAAAAAAGCAGGAGTAATTGGAAGTACTAGAGAAGCAGAATCCATCACTCCTTGCAAATTGGTTATGGCAACATACTGCATGGTAGAAACAAAATGCTGAGATCATCAGCTAATGGGTTTCAAATCTTGGAAGCATTCAAGAGTGCCTACCTATTACAGTAAATCTCAAAGTCCTTTCAAAAGACAGACTCCACCACTGGTGCCTTGAGGAGCTTCTTGCTACAAGAAAGGAAGGAAAGAAAGAAACCAAAGCAAGAGTAGAGTACTGGAAGAAGTGTACCTACTACGGAAGAATCCAGAACTCCTTGCAAAATTGGGTGATGTCAAAAAGTGTGCATGTAGAAATAAATGGCTGAGTAGTAGTAGAGTCGTTGAAGCTCACAAAGACTGCACCACCCAACTTGTGCAAAGTGCAGTGGTTCGGGTGAGCACCAAACCCTAGAAACGCTAATCCAGGATTTTGTTAGAGAGAGAGAGAGAGTGAATCGGCCTTGAGTTTTCTTGAGTGTCAAGCTCACAAAGTGCAGTGGTTCGCGTGTGAGCACCAAACCCGAGAAACCCTAATCCTGGATTCTGGTGCTCTTTCCAACACAATTTCAGTCAGATTGTTGTGCTTTTGAGAGAGAGAGAGAGAGAGAGAGAGACAATCGACCTTGAGTCTTGTTGAGTGAAGCCGGAATCTTGTTTTTTGGTTCTCGAATCAAAGGGGAAGTAGACGATAGTGTGGGAGAAGAAGAAGAAGGAGATATGGCAGCCATGAGCTCTGAGCTTCGGCAGCGGAGGCCGTATGTGGAACCGGAGTCAGAGAGTGTGGAAGAGGAGGAGGAGGGAGAGAAGGGAGAGAAAGGGGAGGCGGGGGGTGTTGGTGGTGCGAGGAAGAGTGCAGGACCAGGCTGGGTGGGCGCGTTTGTCTTCCTCATGATTGCTCGCTACTACAGCGCTTCCTACAATATCATTCACGACTGCGATGAAGTCTTCAACTACTGGGAACCTCTTCATTATCTTCTCTACAAATCTGGATTCCAGACGTGGGAGTACAGGTTCTTCTCTTCTCTCCTCTTTCCTCCTTTGTAGAAGAAGAAGAGACCCTTGAGCTATGGATGTTGTTGCCCAGAGAAGATCGTTGCCTCACTGAACAAGGACAAGAGAACTCAATGCAGTACAGACTTGTTTGTGTGCAGCTCAGAGTTTGCTTTGCGGTCATACCTCTACTTGTTGCTGCATGCTGCTGTTGGAGGCCCTTCCTTTTGGTTCTATGGTGCTGGTTTCAGTAAGGTTGGCTTTCTTTTCTTTTCTATGTCTCTCCTCTTCTTCTTCTATGATATACCAATCTTCTTTGCTGTACTCCCATTTTGATAATGTTCTGTAAAATGCATGCCAGGCAATGCTGTGGAGCTCTGGTCTGGATGTTGAGCTTTTTTTTTTGTGTTGGGGGCAATGCAATACTGTGAATTGCAGGTGCAAGTGTTCTTTACCTTGAGACTTGCTCTAGGGTTGCTGTCAGCAGTAACAGAGGCCACTCTGGTAGCTGTTGTAACACGGCGGTATGGAGCAAGGATGGGAATGTACACTCTAGGCATTCTCTGCATCAGCAGTGGGTGCTTCAACGCAAGCACCAGTATGTATGTCCACTGGCTCCTGTTTCCATATTGCCAAATCTGCAGAATTGCAAGTTGCTGTCTACAAGAGCCATCTAGTGGATCAGTATTTGACATTTGCTGTTTTTCTCAGTTGTCAGCAAGTTGACCTAGTTTTGTTGAATGCAAGCTGGAAGTGAAAGGGTGGCAACCTTTCATTGTTAAAGTTCACAAACTGTGTTAATCTTGTTGAAGATATGATGAAAACCATGGTGCAATTTATGATTAGAGAGGTTGTGACATCCTGACAGTGCTCAAGGAATTGTTTGTGATGAACTTCCTCTGATGTTTACTTGGTTTTGTTATTCAGGTTTGCTACCAAGCAGCTTTTCTATGTATGCTATTACCCTGGCAGCAGCCCTGGTGCTTTCAGGAAGGAGGCAGCACAGGGCAACAGTTGCTGTGGCGGCATTTGGTGTTCTTGTAGGCTGGCCCTTTGCAGCCATGGCTGCAGCACCACTTGTGGTCTACTCATTGGCAACTGGAGGTTTTTTACAAGTGTTTTGCTCTGGCCTGATCACTACAATCTGCACCATGGTCTGTTCTAAACCTTACTTGTGTGTGTGTTCTTTCAGTTGTTTATGATATGCAAGAAAGTGTTGTTTCAGACCTTAAAACTGCTTCTGCAACATCATGTGCATGCAGGTGCTGTCTGTCTTGACTGATCGCTTCTTCTATGGGCGATGGACATCATCTGTCCTCAATCTTGTCTTTTACAATGTGTTTAGTGAGGAGGGCAGTACACTCTATGGGGTTGAAGGACCCTTATTTTACTTCAAGAATGCATTCAACAATTTCAACTTTGCATTCCCTTTTGCTCTTCTCTGTCCTCTGGTGCTGCTGGTGTCATCAAAACGCAAGTATTGGAAGCTTGTTCTTGCTGTATCTCCAATCTTTGTGTGGCTTGCATTCATGTCACTGCAGCCACATAAGGAGGAAAGGTCAGTGTTGTTTGATGTTTCTTTGGCCACTGAGCTTTCACTACTGAAAGTGATCTTGCATAACTCAGAGACACAGGAACCTGTTTTCAGGCTCTTTATCCACAGTTGCTGCTGTGATGCAACTTGCTTTTTGTTGATGCTGGAGAGCATCCCCTTGTTAACACCAGATTGAACATTTGCAGGTTTCTCTATCCAGTGTACCCTCTCATATGCCTAGCCGCTGCATCCACTCTTGACAATCTCCACAACATCTTCCCCGAGTGGTGGAAATCACATGACATTTTGTCTTTCTTTACTGAGGTCAATCTTAGACCTTGGCTTCACAATTCCAAAGGAGCAATGCTCTTAATCCATGCTGTTGTTATAAATGAAATGGATGTGTTGGTCTGATTGGACAATGGAGATCTCATTTTATCACCTTGCATGATTGCGTTACAAACTTGATTTCCTTTTGTCTTTGAATCAACAGGCTGTGAAGAAAATTCGACCACTGATCTTGGGGGTCATATTAGCCTTGTCATATAGCAGGACATTGTCATTGTGGTATGGGTACTATGCACCCATGCAAGTCTATCAACATCTCCCTGTGATAAATGACACTTCTCCTTCAACCACAACTACAACAGGTATCTTATCAAGCTCTTTCTGGGTATCTCATGAGCATGAAGAAGTTTTGATTTACACATTATGCAGGTGTACAAGTGGTGCTGTTCTATTCACTGTTTATTTGGAAGATTGGGATCTTTCAATTTGGGATGGTAACCTTGATGCCTACGTGTTTTGATCAAATTATGTTATGAGACAATGATGCTGATTCAGAGATGGGGTGCTGCTGATGATGAGGTGAATGTGCCTGCCATTACTTGTCCTTATTATTTGTTGGGAAATAAGTTTACATTTCAAGGATGACCTGCTTAACACGTGTGGTCAAGTCTTTTTGTTTGGACTGTGTTCAGGAGTTTCAACAATATGTGTGGGGAATGAATGGTACCAATATCCGTCATCCTTCTTTCTGTCATCCTCAAACTATCAGGTTGGCTGGCTGCAAGATGGCTTTGAAGGTGCTCTTCCTCTCCCTTTTGTTCGAGCAGAAGGAGGCACAAGATCAGCTCCCAAATACTTCAACAACAAGAACAAGGCCTCACCACATCAATATGTATACTTCTAGCTTTCAACAAAATTTAGTGTGTTGAATTGTTTGCTTCTAGGTGTTAAGGACTTGTAATTTGCATTGGGAATGAATAGGATACATTTTTCACGTCACCTTCCAAGTGTTGTTGTCGAGATTTCTCCGCAATCTCATAGATATGAGAAAGAAGAGGATGCAAATCACTGAAGTGTGTGACCCATTCAATGTTGCACTGACAGGTGGCAGATGAGGACATTTGTGATTTCTTGGTGGAGCTTGAACTGGACAGGCCTGGGCATATATATCGTAGCCATGATAAGGAAACTTGGGAGGTATCAGATCTCATGAATGTTTTGTGGTGTATCATCTGTATGTCTAAATTTAATTCCAGCTTGACCACTGCCTCAGACTCCATATTGGCTTCATGGGCTCTCTTTATTGTGTGCCCCATGATTTGATTCAGTTTGCTTTCTGAGTCTCCTCAAATACATAAGTGTTGTCAACCAAAATATGGTGGTTTTGACATGCTTGCACGCTTCACGGGGATTTCAGTATTTCAGATTCTGCCAAATTTGGAGTAGTCAATTGTCATTTCTATAGGTTGTTAATGCTTCTGTATCTCAAGGGATTTTCTTTACAGCTCAAATGGTGAGCTTAAGTAGTCTTCTGAAGAGAAAAGGGTACTCTTCAAAAGTTCTATTAAAACAAACCAGAGGCTTTCTTTACAGGGAAAGATTTATTTTTTATGTTTGGCATTTCCACTCTGCATTTTGGAATCTTCAAAATGATTATTTCAGGGGCTTCATATTCCTGAGTGGGGAGCTTTTCAAAGAACACTTGTTCCTCAAAAGATCCTGCTCTCGTTTTTTTCCTTGTTTTGGGTTCTCTTTTACCTCTTGTGTTCCTCTTTCTTCTTAGTTTCCTGGTTGTCTCCTCCAGAGTTGACTAAGCCAGCATCATGGCAGAGTCTTACTGTTACTGCTGGTCTTGTGACAGAAACTGAGTACATGATTAATGTATGACATTGACCTCCACACACTGCTGGGAACTGGTCACTGCCATACATATTGCACATGTTGCTGTTGAACATGTGTGACTGTTACTGATGTTCCAACTGCCTCTCTGTTTGCATATCAGTTTTGTAGGGTTGGGCTTCCTCTTTTTCCTGTTCCTGATTTGTTTTTGGATCTGAAGTCTATAGCACTGGTTATCAGGTTGGCTCACATCATAAGTATGGAGAAGTTCTCAGAAGTTATGACAATATTTCCTTGAACAGACACAAAAGTATGTTGTCCCTTTAGTTGACTGGGTGAGAAGTGGAGACTCTTAACCATGTGACTGATTCACATGTTACTTTTGGCACCAATAGAGAGCTGATGACATGATTTTTTCTTTTTGGGCTGGATTCAATGCACAGGTTATTTATGCACAGCGGTACTTGGACAAGGAGCGCTCACCAGCCAAGTATCGTGCCTTTTTCCTTCCATGGGCTTGGGAGAAATCAAATCAGTTTGGAACATATCGATTGCTCAAGCGAATCAGAAAGGCCTCTGTACACAGCCACTGATCTTGACATGCAGTGCACATATTAGAATATCTCGTGGGAAATTCAATAGTACTGACAGTTCCATTTGTATTGTGGCCTCATTTTTCTTGTACAATTGCTGAGGATGTGCTTTCCATCAATGGGCCAAGTTTGACCATTTGATTTGGCTCAAGAAAGCACAGTAAGTATCTGCCACAACGTTCCCCTTCATTACTGATTTCCAGCATTACAGTTGGGTGGAGCAGCAGCATTTATGCCTATCATCAGGTTTTTTTCAATGTTTTGGATTGTGCTGGTTGCACTAGTGTCAGAATTGAGTATTAATTGCCCTATGACTTTCTGATAATCCTGAAAATGCAGTTAATTGCCCTATGATTTTCTGGTAATCCTGAAAATGCAGGTAACAGCAGCAACACCTGGATGGTACAAATTAGGTTGGTGTCATCTATTCCAAGTACTTTATTTCTGAACCTTTCAACTCTTCAATTTGCAGTATTTTTCCAAATTGGAATATGTACTAAGAATGGGTTGTAATAGACAAAAGTCAGAGTCTATGATCTTCCCTTGGCCAATGACTAGATTAGATGGTGAAATCTAGAAGATTCAGCTTATTTATGTTCTTTTCCTAGCTGGCACATAAGACAGCCATATCGAATTACCAGAAATTGACCAGAAACTTATTAGGATGGTATTGGGTAGGGCCAGGTTATGGTGATCAAATCCAGTGTGCTCATGAGATCACTTTAGAATATTGCAAGCTGAGAAAGGTGAATTCAGGAAGTTCCATTTGCATGAATTCACCAATTTGACATACATGAGTCAACAGCATAATCTTTCCATGAAGAGTAGCCAATTTCCCCGAGTTCCTCGTCTGCCACATCCTGCACCCATACTGGCTTCCCCACAAGCTCCTGCTTCCTCCTCTGATAAGTGTCCATATCCAACCACTCTGGAGGCTGCACAGGAAAATCTTGCTCCTCAAAAGTGTTTGGATCACTTTCTTTTTCTTGGCTCCATAGAGCACTCTCCAACTCCAAATCCACCAGTGATCTGCATGGCATAAGCAGTGAGATTTTGGTGAGATTGTGAAATCTCTCTGAAACTGTAACAGATGGTCGATTGAAGTACAGATTACATGTTTGCTGGCATGGCATTCATTTGCTGGCTCTGAGCAAGGCAGCTGCACCTTGTAGCCTGGCTCTTGGTAAAGGTATTAAATTTGCATAATTGCCTGCTTTACACTAGGAGTCAGGGCCAATGTTCGACCCAAATCCAGCATTCCTATTGGTGCAAAAGTTGAAATCAGTCCCATGGGCTTTACTCTAGTAGTCAAGAATGAAATACAAAAAAACTTTTCAATCTGTCCCAAATATCAATAAATGCTGAGCTTTATGTCCACTTGTATTGGCCCCAAGGCTGGAAAAAGGGTACCATCAAATTTGGGAGGCCAATTTGCAACCGAAAAATGCTCAAAGTTGACCTCAAGTTTTTTTGGCCCTGACTCCTAGTGTAAAGAAGGCCTGAAACTTACCCAAAAAAAAAACCCACACTACAAAATTAATGTTGATTTTTTAAAAGAAAGTTGTTCCACCTCCATTGATGCAACTCCATCCATCAATGTCTCAGCTAAAAACTCCATGATCTCTTCAAAGTCAAAACAAGAAATGCCTTACCCTACTGACCATTATACCTACCCCTCCCAACTTCAGTCTTTTATCCTGAGCATTGATCTCTCCAGAGTGACCTAGGTGCACCTTGACTAGGTAGATCGCCTCCTATAGCCTGTAACTAGATGCAAGGCAAACCATAGGTGACCCTTAAAAAGTTGCCAAAATCAGTGCATTTTATCTAAACGCTTCACTTAAAAAGCCTGCGGTGTCATGGCCAAACTTCATTGGAAATTGCCAAATTATGATTGTGGTGAGTATGCAGCTCAAATATAAATTTGTCAGCAAGGAATTCTACTGAAATGAGGCTCATTTCCTCAGGGATCGATATTTGGGAAGATGTAATGATCGTGGGTGGGCATTGCATCTTGCAAAACAACCCCCACTCAAAGTGGGCCAATTCGTTGGGCCCTGCCACTCATGCATCTTGTAATTGCTCACATTATAAGTGAGAGGACCCACTGTACTGGCGCACCAGCTAATGGCTACACTCAAGGTATGCTAGGTGTTACCCTACAGTTCAGAACCTATCAGATTTTGCTTAGTGTATATTGAGGACAGGTTATATAGTGCGAAGTCCCTACTAGGCCATACATGACCTTACATATTTTGTTGATCTCAGCCAGGGTGTTATTGTAATCTGAGAGTTTTTTTTGACATAGGAAAAGGGCCAATCTTTTAAACCTTCCCAGATTTTCAATATCTTGCACTTTGCCTACTACCCTTGGGACAGGTACCTCAAATCCCAGAAGGTTCTTGAGATAAGACCCTTCCCCAACGCAAAATCATTGAGTTATACGAACATTGCAAGAGAACCAAACAAACAAATGCATGATTAATGGGTTGCAGTGAAGGGAAAAAAAGAAGACATACAGATCTGTGTACATGGGTCCTGATGTAACAAGCTGCAAACATGTAAGCCACTCATGAAATCAATCTGCAACTGCAGAAGTATTTTGAATACTCTGAATTTTTTCATTCTATTATTCACATTATAACAATGTAGGTAGTTAATCAACAGAAACAAAACAACGCGAATCTGTAAAATTACAAGAAGAATTTCATTCTCCACCCAACTTAGAGTAACACCCTAGGTTGAGGCATTACCATAATAGGGCCTGCACAAGGCAATAGCCACATGCAGATCCAATTCTGGTAATGCTCTCATCTGAGGGCCTCACCCCTTGTAAAGAAAGAGGCCAGTGGACAAGATCAAACAAGACAGATGTACAATCAGTGGCTGAGATAAACCTGCACTGACTTTATGAACCTGCCTTGTAAATAGCAGGACCTTGATAAAGTGTAAGAACCCTCCTTGAAATGAAATATACCCCTACCATGGCAGTAAATCACACCACATGGATGTGCCTCTGCTTTACATTTTTTTTTAATTCCAAGTACACTACAAAGGATTTTTAATTCAATGTCAAAATTTTGTCTCAAAGAAGAAAGGGCCTTGAAAAATTCACACCTTGTCTTTGATTGTAGCACCATCAGGAATTTCCAATCTTTCATCTTTCTTGGCCCATATGACAACCTGGCCCTGCACACATGAAAACTCTCTTTGGCTATGAGCACTTTGTACTGCTACATTCAAGACACATTCATATATCTACATATGGGTCAGATGTGCAATGTGACAATATGTGTAAAGCGCTTTGCACACACCTGAAGCACAATGTCTTTGCCAAACCATACATCACCAATCACCTTCAAGCTTTCAAGTGCCAATAGACTTGGGACATTTTTCATACGCTCACGGAAACCGCCTATCTGGGTGGCCAACCAAAGCTTCCTGAAATTAGTCATCATGGTGGCATCTACTTTGTGCCTTCTACTTCAAAAATATAACATAACACAAGAGCCTCTCCCTTAACTCTAGCCTCATGGCAACTGGTTTTGAAAATGACAAAAGAGTTGCTGACAAATATTGAGGAGAAAAGCCAGTCTTTTGATGTGAAGAATGGAGCAACACAAGATGCTTTTGTTGTTTGTTTGTTGATCTAGGTTTCTGTAGAATCAATGTATTCAGTTTCTGGAATGCATCAACCATCCAAAATACTGGGCTGACAGTGACTGTTACCTTCTTGAGCTGGAAGCCATCAAAGTCAATTATTGGATCACCAACAGACTCTCTCAAAGAGTTTCGGCACATGCAACCGTCTTTGGAATCATACACATCTGACTGCAGAAATTGCAGCCAAACATTTTTCTTTAGCTCTTTCAACAAATTAAATAGCTCCTCTTTTTCCAGGATTTATAACTCATACTTGTGATTCAAAAAAAATCTCACCTGTAGAATGAGTAACTCTGAAGTAGCTCTGACAGGAAGAAACCGTGAACATGGGACATTTATAGCAACAGCTCCATCAAAAAACTGCAAAACGAAACAGAACCACACAATATGTTGATCATAAATTCTATATGGTAAGATCTTGCCAAAGTTCTCAAGACCTTAACAAAAAAAACGTGTGGTTCAATACTAAACAGCTTAAATGCACTTCTGAGAGAGTTACAGTTGTTTCTTCACACAAAACATTACGACAAAGTCTACTAACATTGCCACCAAAGATATGTCTTCTAGCACAGTCTCAAGTTGTAATCTGGAACCAAGTTCATAGAAAACTGTTCAAAGCATTGGCATAATTGTAGCCTGAGGCCAACAAATCAGGAAGGATACACTACCTGGATGAGTAAGAGGTCAGAGTTCCCTTCAATTGGGAGATTGTCAAACATTTCATCACTGACCTGCAAAAATACAGCAGCAGAAGAGTTGTATGCATGTAATCATGAACTGATAAACCAGAAACCCGAGAACATATGTGAGCAAACCACTAGCACATTTGCCAGCTAGAAATGTATATGCTGTGCATTACTGCCAAACCTGCATTTCTTTCCCTACCCAAGACCAGAATACAGACCGAATACAATGGATCCCCACTGGCAGTTTGAAGCTGGTATGAGATTTCTTTTTTCCCATCTGCTGCCTGTGAATCACACCAAACCACAAGCTTCTAACCACAAGCTATTAACACAATATTTTCTATCTCTAGAAAACCAGATTAACATGCAATCTTCCAGAGTACAGAATCGAACATGTTTTTGACTGTCACACCTCTAATGAGCAGAAAATCTCTAGAGCTTCAATTTCAGCCAGCCTCTTGACTGCCTTCAGATTTACCCACCTGCCAGAAAACTCACCAATGTGTCAAGGTGGGGATTTCTTTCTCTCCTGTCATGTATTCTGGAGGATATTCATCCTAGAAGCAAGCTCAAATGAGAAATTGTTCATGTGAGGAATCAGCCTTGACAAGACCATGATCTGGAAAGTTGGGTCATCAACAGACACGTAGAGTGGAATTATCTCTAATCCATCCACTTGAAGCAGAAAGGGGAACTTGGGTCTCTCTTCCACTCCAAATTACATGCAAAGACTTAACAGAAGCTGAAATTTGGTTCATGCTCAAAGTTAAGCAGCATTTTTGCTGCTTTTGCAGAAGATGCATGCATATGGGCCTAAATTTGGGACTCAAGTCTCTCCTCCCTTTCATCTGCAAACAACCTTAGAGTGAGAATGGGAAACAGTTTGCCATTTTGCAGCAGAAACCTACAAGCTGTTTGTGTTGAGAACCATGATCTCACTTGATTTTGAAGCATCAACCTGCAACACAGCTCCACAACTAGCTTTAACACAGATTCTTACTCCATCAAAATATATGTTGGACTGGCACCACTGATAACCTTTTGCTCTCTCTGTCCATTCAATGTGGTTTAAACTCTGAAACAAGTTGAGTTCCTTCTTTCTTACTTAGTCCTTTCTATTACATCATCACCCAGATATACAAGTGCATATTCAATGCAGGAGATGAAAAAAGGACAAAACTTACAGGCTTTTCTGGAACCTCTTCAAACTCAAGGAGCTGCACAAAAACTACAACAAGCTCAAAATAACAGTCAACAATTATTTGCTTCAACAGAAACCACCAAATGTAAAATCCTACCCATGAGAATTACAACATAATTATATCCTTCAATTAAACTTCAGGTCTGCAAAGAGTGTTTCAACAGTTGGTCGAAAATTAGACATTTTCTGAGATAGATCAGAATCAATTCCCATTTTGCAAAGGGATAGATGTACAAGTAGAGAGTGCTCCACACATGTTAAAGTCAGACATAAATTGCATACTGAGCTAAGCAGAAAAACCCATTTCTTAGAACTTATCTAGATACTGGACAATTCAAGCAAATTGAAATCAAAAGACAAATGCATATATACCTCAATACTGCCTTCAGGCAAGAGGTGTGCACAACCTTCAACACCACCAATCCTCTGTGGACTAACCTGCGTCGTTATCCCACAAGGAACAGGAATCAGATCTCCAGAAACCAAATAAACTGTGCTGTATAAGTATCAACAAAAGATCACATTTCAATGCTTTAGATTAGTTCAGGTTCTTCGTGTTCTGAAGCACAACTTGGGTCAAGTTAACTTGTGAATATTTGATCATCAAGGATTCCACCTGCCTTTGGTCAAGGGTTGCAGTTTCACAAAATTGCATACCTCCATGCAGTATTCACTCTGGGTCTCATGGAGATGCATCAGGATATCTGGTTTCTAATCAAATCTATCATCTTTTGTTATAGTGAAACTAATACATCCTATGCTTGAAAAAATTAGACCTTCCAAATAGTCTCAACTGCATTGTGTTGAATTCATCAATCCATGTATTTTACATAAGTCAGGATTCTGAGGATACTTAGATCTACTGTCGCCCCCAAGTTTTCAGAATCTGCAATAAACAGGATTTCTTTACCCTGCACCCCATGTGTTGAGCCCTGAGAATAAAAAGAAAATTTGCATTTGACATTTGCAAGAGAACTGAACTCATTCAGTGGCAGGATAGACATACTTCGTATAGAACAGAATTATATCTGGATGGATTCTGGGACCTGTGCAACAAGCTCTTCAAGCTTTCCACTGAATGCAAGAGCTGCAAACAAGTCTCCGTTGTTGGTCAAGTATCTGCAAGGGACATAACATCAGTGAAGAGGCAGCCTTACAGGGCAGCTGATTTTGGTGCCACATTGCCAACAAGAGAAGGGAACCTATGAGAGGAAGTTCAATCAGAAGCTCACTATGTATATCTGATCCTTGACATCGCCACAAATCCAATGTTATCCCTATATCTCTCACCTTCTTAGAGTTGGTGCAAAATGGGTTACCTGCCATCTTCACCTAGTTTTGATCTGACTGGCCATACTTCTCTTGTATACTCAGTCTGTGCAGTTCACAATACAGTTCATCAAGATGCAATCCTCTAGTTCAATGTTTAGCAGTAGCCATAGTTCCAAATGCATTGTCAGAGAAAAACTGGTTGATGATGGGTTGCACAAAATTGAAAGAAAATGAATGCATATTTCACTCTTGAACCCACCCAAAATGATCACCTGATTGAAAATTACAATTTCAAGATGTGAATTGCTGTACTTCCTCACAGCCTGCACACAGCATATCAAGAGTACCAACAGGGATCATAGCTCTTTAAATCATTGACATCGTCGCAAAAAAAGTATAGTGCAAAAGACAGCCTAAAGAGCTCTTGAAGAAGACCTAAACACCACCTCCCTTGAAACATCAATCAGCATTATCACTGCAGAGACAGAAAGATTTGTTAAAATGATAGTTCTAGTAAGAACCAAGAAGTAGATGTCTTTTTAAGTTACAATGGAGATTTGATCACACCTGACTAAGAGGTTCATCTGTGTTGTCAGAAGTCGCAAGAATGAGAAGTATATTTGTGCCATACCTGAAATTCAGCACCTGCAAATTACCAATTGCCATGATCTTGTCAAGTTTGATGTCAGTTTTTTTTATCAAGTCAAATGCTGTTTGTATTCAAAACATCTGAAAGCATGCACCCAATCATGGTTTCCAGTCTTCAAAGCCATGTGGATGCTCCTTAAGAAACCCAAATGCTTTTTCAAAGGCAAATGATTGAGAACCCACAATTCATAAACAAAGAGTGACATTGATCACAAGTGGTAGAAACACCAAGAAAGACTTGTAGAGCACTTGCACCTCAATTTGTTCAACAATAATGTCTATGAAGCTTTTTCCTGACCGAACCTCAATCAGTGACCTGCAGTACAGCAACATAAAACAAACTACTTGAGAGTGCATGCATGCATGCAATCAGGGTTTGTCTTTTAAGAGTATAAATTGTTGCTGGAGACATCAGCTGCACCCAAAATTCAACTGCCGGATGTCCAAATCCATTTGCATCTTTGTTGTGCCTCCTTCAACCAAGATACCTACTTGCAAGAGAATTGCTGTAAGAGGATCCTTCTAAAGCATAACAAGGTTTAGAATGGGCATCACATTGAAGGCAACAAGAAACTTTTAGCTTTTGAAAACTTCTGAATGCTGAAGATTACTGAAGCTGGATTTTCCTTTCATGGCCTACTTTACTGCAGGATCTGACTGCAGAGATAGTAGGAGAAGTAGTAGTAGAGCTCGCTTTACTTTGGTTCACTCGAACCCAATGCTCTTCCAAGGGCACCACAAATCTTCACCACAACAAGCTTGTCCAGAAGCAACTTGCATTTCTCACAATCTGCAAGATCACACAAAGTAAATCTCAAAGATGAAAGGAAGTTTTCTTTTGTGTTGCTGTCATGGGCTTTGTGCATTGCAAAAGGATTAAAAAGAAATGGTTCCACTTCCCTTTTCTCTAGCATTTGTCCTGAACCCATTGATCATGTTCAAGGAGGAAACTCATTGATCATGAATCTCCTAACAAAGTAGAGGTTTTGTCCACTTTGTGACAAACAATTATATTACCAGGCACACAGATTTCTGTGAATGGCTGCAAGAACAACAACAATTGATCAAGAAACTAGGTTAGAAAACAATTTTGCACCTTCAAGAATGGATGATGAATCTCTGTAGGCAAGGACTTTCAAGTCAGTTCGGGGGTTGATCTTGTCCCATGCAATGCTTTCATGATTCTTTCCTCTGAGAGGCAGGCTCCAAAACCCTCCAGGATGATGATCATCAGACAGACATTAAAATAAAATAAAATTGCTCCCCAGACACATACATGATAACAACAGCATACATACATACATACATACATTTGTGGTTATTGATCAACACCCATCACGTTGGGTTCAAGAGTTATGAGAGAGAGAGAGAGATCAGAGAGAGATCAACACCCATCATGTTGGATTCAAAGAATTTGAGAGACACAAACACAGACAAACACAGAGAGTTCTTGGGTACAGCTCAATGCAAAAGCAGCTATGAATTGGTGTGCCTTCTTTGTCTCTTGATCGCTGGATCTGCAAGTGGAAATGTGGACAATCCATACTTGCTTGGAAGTGAAAAGAGAGTGATGCACATTCAGAAAAAAAATGAAATTCGTGTGGTGAGAAAATGGTAGCAGGACGAGGAGGAGGGAGTAGCTGTGTGTATACCTACCTCAGACGCTGAACGGCCCAGCGCTCAAGCTTTTGAACAGCTCGACTGAGACGGGGTGCGACAGACATGCCATCGAGACCCGTCGTGGCCGACATGCCGAAACAAAATCTTGAGACTTTCCCTAAACCACCTTGTGCCTCCTCTTGAGCTTTTTCCAGAGCTTGCTTGCTTGCTTGCTGAGATTTTTTCAACGCAACTCCATAGCTATATCATCAGCCAAGGAATCTCCACACAGGATTGTTCAAAACCAGCAGCGATTGTTCAAAATAGTACTCTCTCTCTCTCTCTCTCTCTCTCTCTCTCTCTCTCTCTCTCCAAATTATTCTCTAGTACAAAATAAAAAACAAAAACATCATCATCTCTCCAAAAACAAGAGGCTCATTTACTCCATTTCTCCAAATCTAGAGACACAAAAACTCAATCTACAATTTAACACAAAACAAAACATCATCATCTCTCCAAAAACAAATGCCCGTTACTATTCCATTTCTCCTCTAAATCCATGGACACAAAAGTTCAATCTACAACTTAACACAAATCAAAACAACATCTTCTCGCGAAAAAGAACAAACACCCATTCCCCCAGTTCTCCCAAATTCCAAATCCATTTCTCACAAAAGCTCTATCTAAAATCCACAAAACAAACACTATCTCTTTTAAAACACCCATTTCTCCAATTCTTCTCCACATCCAATTACACAAAGGCTCTCTCTACCAAACCAATACAAACCATTATCATCTCTCGAAACAACCCATTCCTCCAATTCTCCTCCAAATCCAATTACACAAAGGCTCGCTCTCTCTACCAAACCAATACAAACCATCATCATCCCTCAAGACAACCCATTCCTCCAATTCTCCTCCAAATCCAATTACACAAAGGATCTCTCTACCAAACCAATACAAACCATCATCATCTCTCAAAACAACCCATTCCTCCAATTCTCCTCCAAATCCATTTTGCACAAACGTTCTATCTACAAACCACACAACAAACATCACCAATTTTCAAAAACAAGCGCCCATTCCTCCAATTCTCCTTCAAATAAATTTTTACACAAAAAACCAAGAAGAGAATCCCTACCAAAAACAAATACACAAGACAATATTGAAATTTTGTTTTAAATTTTTTGTTATTTTTTCCTTGGTCTATATCCTTTGCAACTGAGAAGCCTATGCTTTCTTTCTTCACACATTGAAAGAAGGAGATTCGAAGAGACAAATAGTGTTGTTGCCACCCACATGTTTGTCCTAAAATGAAATAAAGTTAAACTAATTAAACCCGAAAAGAAATGAGTGGGTCCTAGAAACTATTATGAATATAGAAAAATAATAATACCATTATGGATAATAAAAGAAAATTGTAATAAGTTGCCCAAGATTCCTTATTGGATATAAAAGATGGCACCTTATGTGTAAGGTCCCTCATGTTTAGGGACTTAGACTTCATGCTTTGCAAGGTGTTATGGCTTTTGGGTTGACAAAGCCTTGGTGCCAAGGCATTTAAAGAAATTAAAGCTTAAAAAAATGACAATGCATATGGCATTGAGCCTTCCAAGTTACCTTATGAATGAATGAGGTTTTTGAAGGTCATTTGGAAATTTTTATTTATGTAATAGATTAATAACTAGGTTTTGACCTTTAAGGTTGAAAACAACAATTTAAAGTAGTTACAAATGTATGTACCTAAGTAGGATTGAAAGTCAAAGTTGGCCACGTGCCATCATTTGACTAAAAACTTGTGTTATCTAATGAAAGAAAATGGTTTGCACTTGACCCACATTTGATCTAATTCTAGCAATAATGATTCATCAATGTTGGTTTAGGTAGGAGAATAATAAGGTCTCACATTATTTCATCCTACCAAATTTCAACATGTAATTTATTTAGCTCATTCCCAAATAAAGCAGCATGAAAAGATATTTTATAAGATCTATCTTTTTAAGTTTTTTTTTTAACACCATATTCAGAAGTAAATTTTCAATATCTTCACCAATTTGCATCCCAATTCAAATTGAATTCAAGTCAATTGAATCTTAATCCAATTGTTAAATTGAATTTAGTTGAATTGAAATTCAATTGAATGCAAATCAAATTCTAACCAATGTATTTGAATTCAATGCAATGTCATTCAATATTTTCATTTGAATGGAATTCAATTTTTACAAACATCGATTCATTTTTTTCTTCAATCAATGAATCAATCATCATTGGTAGTGCACAACATAAAGCCCAAATAGCATACTTATGAAAATATTTCTATTCGAAAATGTTATAAGATCTAAACTTTACTTCTTCTTTTTGCATTAAATATCAAGATTTACTATTTTAGGATTGCCCCCACTAAATTTTTTTTTGTGTGAAATTTCACCCTAATGTGAAACCTAAAAACAATGATAAAATCTTATGAAGGTGAAAATGGAATTATTATTTTTGCAAAAATAGCCAAAATCATAAGGATATGATTTAGAGTTCACAATAGTTGCACAATGTAATTGAATTCCATTATCTAGGCTTACAATGGTTACATTTGCATGGAAGCAAACAAACCCCGCTCATCAAACCAAATCATGTTGAATTCACTTTGTATCACCTTCCATTTGCAATGGGCTTGTCTTTTTCTATTTTTGGCTCACAAGATTATACAATCTTGAAACTTTTCTAATCACTAATGTTTCATTAGAGGTGCAAAGTTCATTGAAAGAAATTAAGTTTCAAGCAATGTTACATTACCAAAACAAATTTTACAACATATCTTATATACTAGTGGGTAACCCATGGCTATGCCACTCCAGCCCTACTGTCTGCACAATCATGTTACAACACCTCTGTGTAAACAACATTGCGAGTGTACACACCAGCAGGTGCATCTTCATGAGCATCCTTCCACCCATCTTTAACCAACAGTTTCACACCCTCGGGGCACCCAATGCGCGACATGGCCACATACAACTAGCCATGTGTAAATACAGGCTTGGGCAGAAAAATGCCGACCATCTTCAATGTCTACCCTTGCGCCTTATTCATGGTCATGGCAAATGTAGGGCGCATAGGGAACTGGCGATGGCGTAGAGTGAAAGGCATTCGTTCTATGTTTGAAGGTGTGATGCTTAGCCGTGGAATGAACACTCGTTGGCCCTTTGTAGGACCTGTTGCCACCTTTGCTTCAATGACATGTTGCATGAATTGAATGATAATGAGCCTGGTACCATTAGCCAGGCCGTTGGTCATGTTACGTAATAATATGATGGGACAACCCTCTTGCAAGTGTAGTTCATGGGGTGGTACGCCCGAAAAACTGAGTGTGTTCAAGAACTCAGTGGGGTAAATGCCATGTTGCTCCCCATGCACCACAGAATCCGCGCTGTAATACACGCGGTGCTGTGCGGGCGAGCCATCGTGCTTTGTGAATGCATATTTGTCATTGATGAGTTTATTGAGTGCATCCACATCTTCGTTCAAAGGT
>Ga0116231_10005888_pt1 | contig 23844 bp, 26 predicted proteins | sample S1TSphgellanicum_2_FD_89695 | JGI IMG/M metagenome (GOLD analysis project Ga0116231, IMG submission 89695) | Host-associated microbial communities from peat moss isolated from Minnesota, USA - S1T2_Fd - Sphagnum magellanicum MG | ecosystem: Host-associated > Plants > Peat moss > Unclassified...
GAAGGATGAAATGGTGGAGTGTGGGATTAAGGGGTGTGTGGTGGGGGAGAGGGGTGGTGATAAATGTATGTAGGGGGTGTGGGGGTGGGGGGGGGGGGGGGGGGGGGGGGGGGGGGGATTCTGTTTTGCTGATATCATGCTGTGGAGGCAGCAGTATTCTCCTACTCAGTTAGCTCAGTTGCTATTTTTTTCTACCTACCTAGTAACAACCCACAAGCGGTTTTTAAGGAGGTAGGTTGCAAAAAACAGCCCTAACTCTTGTATAAACCATCTACTTACCTAGTAGCTATCTATTTTCCTACCTATCTACCTATATATGAGACCTATTTCCTACAGAAGTGGTTACCAAGGTGAAACCATATACTAACTCATTTGAGGTTCATCCATAACTAAGTAATAACAGGCATCCAGTGGATGGTGTGCTGGTGGGTGCTGGTTCATTGTGGCGACACATCAGTTGAGGTTCATCCACATCTGACTCATAATGGGCATCCAGTGGATGGTGCCCTGTTGGGTGCTGGTTCACAGTTGGGCTTTTACGAGTGTTACCACATCCACTATAGTATTTACTTCATCTAAGTAGAGCACGGAAGCACCTTGAATCATTCCAATGGACCTGCTCTTAGAGCATCCCTACACCCTGCAAAAAAAATATTTCTCACATCCATATTTCTCACATCCAAGTTTAGTTATTTACTCTTCTGCAACCCCACCCATAAAACTGAAACAGGGACTGTGAATAGGTGGGAAAACTACTAATGTCAAACCACCTGGACCAATCATTATGATTGACCAATAAAAAAAACAAGGACCAACATATTTGTTACACTCTTCTCTAGCAGGTGCACAACTTTGCTGCGGTTTTTACTGTTCTCAACAAACTGAACAAATATGCAGGAGAAAAACTATTTTCCTGAGCTACTATTCTATTCTTCATCCCATTTTAATTGTGCAGGGTCACATACTGAGCACCTGTGGGGATGCTCTTACTTAATCAACAATTTCAAACACAACACAAGTGAACTTAAAACAAATAACCCTAGTACCTTGGCCACTTTGACACTAGTTATATTATTTTTAGAAATGTTGAAATTTTCAAAAATTATTTCTTTCAAATCAAAAAATAATGTGAGGAAAATAGTGAATATTTAGGAATATTTCATTTTTCTGAAATGAAACATGAAAAATTAATTAATTATTTGACGGACATGTGTTGAAATGGTGAACCTAAAAACAAATAACTTGCATTGCTTGTCTTGTTTTTCACAAAATTTTGGATTTTTGTTGTTTTTTGGAAGCACAAGAGCAGACCTGACCCTGACAAGCTGTTGGCACCCGCAAGTCAAGCTCATTGGCAGACATCCGGCAGGAGTTTCATCTGCACACCACTGGATTGGGATGTAGGACCTTTTTGAGGTCCCAAGCTAAAGACCGACGTCATGGGCTTTATACCAGCATAAGGGCTCACACAATGTGGAGCCGAGCATGGAACTCCACCTTTGCTTGGTATGTGACCCTGAAAGTTAAAATTGAATGAAGAGAAAGTCCAAACCATTTTAATTTTCAAAATGGCTTTGGCCCAGCATTTTTGCACAATTTTTTCTGAGGCTGGTAAGAGGCACAGCAAAAGCCTAACGCCTGCTAACTTAGAGAAGCATGTAATGAATATGATGTGACTGCTGTTCCCTGTTTCTCATTGGCCAAACATAATGATTGGTTAGGTAGGTTCTTGCACCCCTGAGCTCTGCTCTGCTCTGAGCAAATGTTTCTCACATCCAACTTTAGTTAGTTACTTTTTTTCCCTCCACCCATAAAACTAAAACTGGGATCCCAAACTACCCTAGCCTAAGGGTCAGTTTCCACATTGACAAAAACGAGTAATTATTTTATTTTCAAAAAATAAATTCGTTTTTAAATTTTGAAATAAATATAAATAAATAAATAAATAAATAAAAATTTATTTTTAAATTTATTTTTCCATCATCTACTAGAATATTGGCATATGAGTAGTCAGAATGTAGCCTATGAAGGTCACAATTCCTAAGGCGAATTGGACATGGTTTTTTTTTTTCCAACACCAACTTAAAAATGATGCATGAGGGGGTCACCATGAAATTCCCAACTTCAATTGGTGGGTGCAAATAAGGTTAACATTGAAGTACCTTGGTGGCTTTGACTCAAACTATATATATATATTTTTAATGGTGACAAGGTTTTTTTTTAAATTAAAAAAATATTGAAGAGATAAATTAATTTTTGTGAAGGAAAATGAAAGAATATTTGTGAAATATTCTGAAATATTAATTTTCTAGGAAATGGAATCGTTCAAAATTAATTAATTAATTGTTAGACATGTACATGTGTGTAAGTAAGGTGCCAAAGCACCCCCTTATTTATGGATGACCACATTTTGGAGAATAGATGGGGGTGGGGGTGGGGGCTGTGATGGGTAGGGTGTTGAACTAGCTACCGTTGGTAGCCGTCCAATGGATTATTATTCGGCGCATGTCTGAAACCGTCGGATAACAGCAGCCAAGGCTGTTCGTTGCTTTCTTTCGCTTTGGAGGCTGCGGTGATGGTGTACGTGCGTTTCTTCTGACCACCGTTGCGACGAACAAGCGAGAAGAACAGGCAGGCAGAGATCTACGCTTCCGCTTTCCATCGCCACAGCAAAGAAGAAGAAGAATCCGACAATTCTGCAAGCGTTTTCTCTGAAACTGCTTTCCACGCGGGGAGCCTGGAGGAGGATTTTTTTTTGGAGGGGGATCGATCATCTTCGGTTTGGCGTTTGTGATGAGAGTAAAGAAAATGAAGATCCGGTACTCTGAGTCGTCGTCGTCGTTGGCGATGTGGCCTTCTTTTGGTTTTCGTCCCGTGCTGCTCCTGGACGCTTTCTAGCGAATCGCTTGTAACAGATACGCTCTGTGTGCTCTAGTTAGTCGTCGTAGTGTTTTTTTTTTTGATGCAGTTTTGTGTGTTTTCCTTCTGCTTTCCTTCTGTTTGCTTGTCGGAAGGTGTTGGAAGGCAAAATAGGTAGCGAGAATAGGAGCGAAAGCTTCTCGTTTCTTCTCATTTTTCCGTGCTCTTGATTTCTTTTAGTCTTCCTTAGGGTTATTGTCTTCGTGTGCGTGCGTGCGCGCGCAAGCGTTTTGTTTGTGTCTTGAAGAGAAACAAGAACTACAAGCTTTTGAGAGATTTTTTGAAGGAAACATTCGTTTTCTTGTTAGAAGAATTCAACTCGGAGCTCTTCAGTTCTCCTTTGCGCTCAGTTGTTAGAGAGTTGCGGTAGCGCGTTTCTGCAATTTCGTGGAGGAAAGTCTCGCTGCAGAAAGGGAACCGATCTGGATCAAACCTCGGTTGCACCATATCTTGCTGGTTTCCTTTTGTTTTGGCTCCATCTTTGTTGAAGTCTTTTTCAGCACGAGTCCTCCTCGCCCGTCGAGAGTCGAATCTCGTTCTTTCCATTCTGGACCATCATAAGAAAGGGAGGGAAGAAGAGAGAACGTCTTCGTCTTGGTTTCCATCATAAGAAAGGGAGAGAAGAAGACAGAACTGTCTTCGTCTTGGTTTTTGCGCATCGCTGAAGAAACAGCAAGCCAGCGAGTGGTTCATCACCATCAAGGCACGACGGCGAACAGATCTCGTACACGTTGTGCAACGCAAGAAATGCCTGGGATCAGCGCCACCAAGTTTCAGACTGACTGGTGCTTTGCACACCGGCCAATTCCGATTCTCATTCTCTCCAGGAAGCTGGGATCTTCTCAACAGCGAAGCAAGCATGCCTCGGCAGCAGCGGACGGAGGCGGATGTTAGGCCCAGGCTCGCATTTTAGAATCAGTAATTGTGTTCTCCCCCGGCTGATGCCTGCTGACTCTTCTTCTGCTTCTTCCTCTGCTGTTAATCGTTTCGGAAGAAAGGATTGCAATGGGTTGAGGTCAGGGAGCTGAAATCCTTTCACTGATGGGGACCTCAGCTTCTTTCATCTATTTACCATAATGATCATGGGCAGCCACAGATATGCCCTTGAACATCAATACAGTTGTGCCGAGTGCTTTCTGAAGCCATGTTAGTGAGAGAAGAATCCTCAGGGGATCTTGTAAAACATCTATCTTAGCTCCTGATGCGAGCAAAACAAAAATTCTTCAAAGAGCATCTTGCCTGAGTTGGTGTGGGGACTTAATACAAAATATCTTGTCCCTAGAGAGCTCTTATTCTGTCATGTTACATTTGTCTGGACTAGCTTGATATCTGTGTGCTGAAATTGTCTGATATATAAAGCAAAAGAGCTATGGCAACCAGCAATGGGAAGGATCTTGAAGTTGGCACACTGCATGAACATGACCAGAACAGCTGTGATGATCTGAATTTTGAGCACCAGATTGATAAGGAATATGGTGATAGCATGGACCATCCAGTCGGCAATGGTGTGATGAATACTAATGGGTTTGGAGGCCCAGAGAGGCTGAATGTGAAAGAAGCAGCAAATGGGAAAGTAGAGGTGCATCACAAACACTGCCAGCTTCGAAGAAAAGTATCAGACATGCAGTTTTCAACACAAATGGTCCCACTTCATGCAGATAGACAGGTATTGTCCTTTTGTCTTCTCACTCACTTCAGTGCAGTAATTATGCGTATGTTAGTAGAGCAATAATTGTGTTCTGTTTGACACATTCAAACCAATTGACCATCTGCTGGAATTTTGATAAGTTGCAAATCAAGCATGAGGAGCCTTAAAGAGTGAGATGGGAAAGTGAACGATCCATCTGTTCAGCAACTTGAAGTCTGGGGAGAAAATTGGTGGAATTGCTGACCTACCAAGTGATGCTGTTTATTGGGTGAGGGGGATGCAGAAATGCACCACATGGGGAACTCTATTCCTGGCATATCAGACACTTGGTATTGTGTTTGGAGGACTGGGTACATCCCCACTGTATGTTTGGCCTAGTATCAACCTGTCAAACCCTAAGGAGGAGGACTTTTTGGGAGTAATGAGCCTTATTTTCTGGACATTTACATTGATTGCCTTGGTGAAATATGTATTTATTGTTATTCAGGCTGATGATCATGGAGAAGGTTTGTACAATCTTTATCATGTTGGTCTGCTTGAGATGTCTTTTATATTTCCTCTCTGATGCTAATAGTGTCCACTGTCAAGGCAGAGAATTGTGTAAGTTGCATCTATTAAGTCATTTGCTCTTTATGAATAAACTCAACAGTGATTCTCTGTGCAGACTCAGTGACACACAAGTTTGGGAAGCTGTACTATCAGCCTCCTTAGCTGTTAAACAACTTTTTTTTAATATGGTACCTTGTTGTGCCTCTAGAATGCAAACTTAATGTACCAAAAGCCGCAAGGTTGTTGGAGACGGCTTCCAAATCATTGACTGTGTGGTTGACTGAGCAGGTGGTACATTTGCATTGTATTCTCTGCTCCGCCAGCATGCTAATTTGGGCCAGAAGTCCAAGGCACTATCTGATAGTGTCAAATTAAAAGAGCAAATCTCACAGTCAAGTGGTCCTGTTCACAAAAAAACTCTTGCCCTGCTTGAAAATTTCAAGGGAGCTCAAGTTACCTTGTTTGTTGTTGTTATGCTGGGCACCTGCCTGGTCATTGGTGATGGCATCCTTACTCCTGCCATCTCTGGTAAGAATATAGTATCTCAGTCTCAAATATTGTTTTGGCCTTCTGAGATTGCTTTGCCAAAATCCTAATCGTATAGTTTAACTTGTTGGACCACTCTTGCCCACTATTATGGCTCAACATGATGCAGCAGGAAGTTCCTCACTGGATGGGATAACCTCTTAGCTGTGTTGACAGTAAGCTAAATTCCTTATGTTGCTATTTGACAAAATTGAATCCCAGGGCCTCTGATCCTTTGAGCACCTCATGAAGTAAGGAATTTCTGGTTAGCAGTGGAGATGTCTCACTGTAATAGTTTTGAGGGCAACTGTGATATGGATGAATGTGGGTGTTTGAATAACATCTGAACTGAAATTGTTCCGGTGCTGCAGTCTTATCAGCCATGGCAGGTATTCAAAGTGAGGCTAACTCAATCTCCGGATGTAAGTTTCCTAAGCCTATGGTCACACATTGTGCTTTATTGAATGGATGATAGGAAATGTTTCATATTGCAATATATGCATGCCAATGTTTAGTCTTCTTGTTTGGTAAATCAAACTAACACTTCGAAGGAGGGCTGTTCTAACCAAAAGGATATAATCTGGGGTGGCAGCTGTTGTGACCTGGGTATCAGCAGTCATCTTAGTACTAGTGTTCATGATGCAGCGATTTGGAACACATCGTGTCAGTTTCCTTTTCTCTCCAATCATGTTGGCCTGGTTTGTGGCAACTCCCATTGTGGGAATCTACAATATTGTGGTTCACTATCCCAGTGTGTTCAAAGCTGTGTCACCACACTACATTGTTGACTATTTTGTTCGAAACCAGAAGCAGGGCTGGGTAGCACTAGGTGGAGTGGTGCTTTGTATTACAGGTATGTCCCCTCTTTCCTTGTATCTTGCCTTTTGCTTGAAGCAAGTTGACACAACTGCATCATACAAATCAATTACAACTGTTCCAATTTTTTTGTGTTTACAGGAGCGGAAGCAATGTTTGCAGACCTAGGTCATTTTAACAAAAGAGCAATCCAGGTGAGGGATTTGAAGGAGTTAGCCTTCATTCTGGATTGTTCCTCAAGGATGTTTATTGATGGGTATGTTTGTTGTTTATCTATGGGGTACTTGCTCCACACATAGTTTCAACAAAGTGTCTTGCAGTCTCTCCTTGCATCCTTGATCTATCGGTATTCACATTTCTATGCAGTAGTTGATCCCAAGAAAACTTCTTGAGTTCAGACTTCACTTCCATGACGCAACATGAATTCTCTGTCTTCCTGTGGCCAGATTGGATTTGCAGCTGTTTTGTACCCATCATGTCTCTTCACATATGCCGGTCAGACTGCGTACCTCATCAGGCACCCCATGGATCATAGGAACGCTTTCTTCAAGTCAATCCCACAAGCAGTATACTGGCCCATGTTTATTTTGGCCACACTCGCTGCAATTGTGGCTAGCCAGTCTCTCATCACAGCAACATTCTCAATTATGAAGCAAACTATAGCATTGGGGTGTTTCCCCCGTGTCAAGATGGTGCACACTTCGCCTGATCAGGAAGGTCAGGTTTATTCACCAGAAGTCAATTATGTGCTCATGGTTCTCTGCGTGGCAGTGGTCCTTGGATTCCGCAATGCAACACAGGTTGGGAACGCTTTTGGTAAGATTTACCAAATCTTTCTTGGCCCTTTGGTACCACTTTTTTCAGTCATATTGTGAAGGTGTTACACCTGTGTGTGTACTGAACTGAACTGTACCCTGTTTGACCTGAACTGCTCTGGATGTGGCCAGGTGTGGCTGTGCTGGGAGTGATGTTTATTTCTACGCTGTTGATGACCCTGGTGATGCTTGTGATATGGAATCTTCCATGGCCTCTGGTGTTACTCTTCCTAACAATCTTTGGATCCATTGAGGGAGTGTATTTCACTGCTGTCTTGAACAAGGTCCCACAGGGGGGTTGGGTACCCTTTGGATTTGCAGCTTTCTTTCTCTTCATCAGTCTCACCTGGAGCTATGGCAGGCAAAAGAAGTGCAAATATGAAATGAACCACATGATCAGCTTGGACAACCTGGGAGCACTTCTTTCAAGTGCAGGAATGCAACGTGTGCCTGGGATCTGCTTCTTCTATACTGATCTAGTTGATGGAGTTCCTCCAATAATCAGCCACTATGTCAAGAATGTACGGACACTTCACCAAGTCCTGATCTTCACCACATTCAGGTTCATCCCTGTAAAGACAGTGTCACCTGAAGAGCGATTTCTAGTTGGACAGATGGGGTTCAAAGGAGTCTACCGCTGTGTTGCCCGTTATGGCTACCTGGATGTCATTGACTGTGAAGGTGACAAGTTCAAGAATCAAGCAATTCAAAGTCTCCAATCCTACCTTGAGTCTGAAGACCACATGGAGCTCTCAACTGTTCAGATTTCTAACGGGACTTCTTCTGACCTTCATTATCAATCAATTGAGAATCCTTTGGACATGTATGATCCAGAGGACTTGGTGGAACTGCAGAGTGCTACGGGCCATGATGCTGTTCATGTTGTGGGGAAGATCACAGTGCGCACTAGTAGCAGCACTGGCTGGCTTGGGCGTATTGCTATCAACAAAATTTATGCTGTGCTCAGGTTGATATGCAGGTCAGCAATCAAGGAACTACAGATTCCACCTGCAAATTACCTTGAGGTAGGAATGCTATATGAAGTATGAGACCAAAGCTATTGGAGGGCTCTCACATCTATGTTTTCCAGAAGAGCAACTCCAAGAGCCTTAATATATTGTGTAGTGCATGTTTTGTATGTTGCAATCTACAGTTGATTGTCTAGTTGCTAGTAGTGGACATGTTGTGTACTCTCTTACCAGGCTGTTGTCATGCTACACTGTCATTAGTATTGTAGTTCTGAGGTACAAAATAATGCATGACAAGGGTTGGTTGCTGGCAGTAGGATAATAGTAAAGCATACATGGCTTTTACCCCTGTTTCTACACTTTCTGTTTAATATAATTGGGCTCCTATGCCCTCTGGTTTTCCACTGCAGTGCATGCAACAGGCAGTTTTAAGAACATGAATGCCTCCATTTGAGATTTTAGTCTTAGTCTTCCTTTGTTTTCCATTCTAGTGAATTGTCATGCATAGTCAGAGGTGGCGATCATTCTGTGAGAAGTTTCTCCAAAAGGCAGGTGATGGTAAACACACCATGAAGAAGCACCAGCAGAGCAGCAATGCCAGTGTGCACTGACCAGGGAAAAAGAGCATCAATGGACAGCATGCAGGTTAGAACACTGTTCTGAGTGGCATACCAAGTGCTGTGCTGATCAATGGAAACTATGGTTAGCTTTGCCAAAAGCTCTGCATTCCTTGCAAGTAATTTCATACTCGTAGCCTAAGTTCCCTCGACCCTCTTTTCTAATGTGAAGCAAGGAAATCTGATTATACTGATCTACCTTTCTAATGCACAAGATTGATTATCACCCAGGTCAGATGAATAAGCAGCAAAAATGGAGTGCATTCTTGAATGAAGGCTGCATTCCATGAAGGCTGGAGGTGAATTGGTGGCTGTGTGATAGCAAACGCAGGTCTCTGCCACTTTTTCACATTCCCCACTTGTGTACTGTACAGAACAGCAGACATTCCATCCATGGGGACATCAACTCCATGAATAACCACCCAACCATTGATGCTCTGTAAGACACAGGTCTCTAATTGGCAACTCAGAACACCAGTTGGATTGTCAACGAACTCAGGACAACAGTCAGCTGACCACCAGCAAGCTTATGTCCAGGCAATTTTCATGCAATTGTTAATACCTACTACAGCAACAGCTTGCCAATGCAGCTGAGCAGAGTACACAACCAAATTCTAGAGTTTGTAGGGGAGAGGGGGTTAGCCAGGGCACATTACCTCTTTGGAGTTCTACTACTTAGCGAACTAATTGACAACCTACGTGCAAAGTGCTAAGCCACATTACCAGGAACTAGAGAAAGCAACTTATGCAATTAAAAGAAGGGGTAAGGTTTGTCACACCCTTGTTGCAATGCATGCACAGGATGGGCTGTAACACCCAGACCCTTCACTCCAACTCGCTAATCCTTATTTCCTTTAAAGTGAAGTTTCCAGGGAGTTTTACATTGCAAGTTACAAAATTTACATCATCAACAAGCACTTCCAGTAAGGAGCACACTTCAGTGGTTGAAGCTTGTGTTCCTCTGAGATGACCCATGAGATCAGTCTAAATTTCCATGAGTTAGTTTCTCTTATTAGCTTTGCTCATTTTCGATTTTCTTATTCAATTAGTTTTACAAAAGTAATCCAGACACGAGTTTCACATTGTCAGCAAGCAGGTTGAAACCACTGATAGTAGTGCTACCCTGAGCGACAAGCATCTTCATTCAACTTGCAAATCAAGGACCACACGATCTTACCACATGGCACATGCGCAGGTTCAATTGGTTCAATCCATCAAACTGGTTTTGGTATCCACATGTTTTAACAAGGGATCCACTCATCACGAGATCCGCATAGTACGTTATTTTGCAGATGTCTTTCACAGAGCGTGATGCACCAGTGTATCAATTGAAGGACATGCCTTCATGTACTCGTGAGTGTTAAAACCATACTGAGTCACAGCACACAAGCACATGTACAAAAGTGGCATAAAGATGACTCACATCAAAATTGTCACGCTCGACAACAGTTGTGGATAAACTTCATGTACCTGAGATATGATTTGCCAATGTGGCTTGAGACTCTGGTGGCTCCTCAGTGTGCATGAGATATCGAAATGCCCTTCAGAAAGCTCCTGGAGCACATTGTACCCAGCAGCTTTTATGGTCCAAGAGCATAATCCAAAACGAGACTAGACAGTTCATCTTAAATTAGCAAATTCACCTCCATCTTCCTACAACCCCTCTTTGCGGCAAACTGGTTGCTGCAATCTGTCTCAATCCTCTTGAAAAATGGGAGAAACACCCAGACTTTGTCAATGGCACCTGCATTGGAAGGTTCTTTCTCTGTCTTCAGCTCATACTGGAAGAAGGCTAAATCTGAACTCTCAACTCTTTGGAAGATGACAAAGTGAACTGAGACTTCATTAATGCAGCCCATGTTGAAGAGTCTTCCTGCCTTCAGCATCAAATGAAGTGCTCTTACTGGATGAGGGCCAATCTGAAAAGATTGGGGTGGCGGCGGCGGTTCTTGATTGCACATGTTTCAACTCAGTTTCAGTAAGTGTCTCTAGTTGAGTACCCACTTTTGGTTTTTTCCTTTTGGCTGCATCACCATTTGCTGCTGCAAGCATGATATAAACTCCAGTCCTTGGATGTTCAATCCGTACCACAGCTGAAAATGGAAAAGATATGAGTAGGTGCTTGAGGGTAACAAATCCCAGAGCTTTGTGATCTAGCTTCTTATGCCGTTGATTCTGGAATTCCTTCCCAACTGAACCCAGACTCATGCCCATGTATCCTCTTTCACTCATGGCAAATTCTTCAAGCCAAGCTTTTACTTCTCCCTCAGTTGCAACAGACACTCCTGGAGGAGTAGTGCTTATAGGCACCCGTGCTCGGCCTCGCCCAGTTGTATTCTTTTGATTCACACGTTTGCTGGAGGTCTGTGTGGTTGTTGGGGGCCGGGGACTGGGTGGGAGCCATGTTGGTGGACACTTAGGGTTTGTTGATTCTCCATTTAACTTCATTGACTGAGTTGAAAATAATGGCAGAAATACATTTGCTGGAAAAATTTCAGCCCCCCAGATATTGTACCTCCTTATGTGTAGCTGATGTAGCACATCTTTGAAGCTATCATTCTGTAAGCCTGATATCAGATAAATGTTTGCAGGTGGTGGATGATCTAACGCCCATATCAGTATGTCCACCATCATTCCCTTCATGTTATTGTCATTCTCATACCCTGCCAGCAACACAAGCAAATACATATTTTTGTAAGAAAAACTCTCTCTCTCTCTTGCTCGCTCTCAGAGAAGAAGAAAACCGTAGCATTTACTCAAATTACTTCACAGAACTGTAAGCATTTTTTTGAGTTGCTAGATGAGCAAATCATATCTATGAAATTGCAGAGGAATCTCCACAACCACAATTTTGAAGGTAACATGATGAGAGAAATCACATCCAAATTTGACCCATCCACATTTCAAAACCTTGCAAGTCAGCTCTGAATACAGAGCAGCAGCAGCAGCAACAATGGGAAGATAAGAATCTGTGGGTACAATTGAAGAAAGGGCAACACCCCAAAAAATATATTGTGTATGTGCACCAAAACAATAAATAATACCTACAAAAATTGCAGAAAAATCTTCCCACCAACATTTTGAAGACAATATCACAATGCAAACCCTGCAAAGACACAAGCATGATCTGGTTCACAGAAATCAGGAAATCTGGCAATTACAATAAAGCAATCCATTGAAACCAAACTCCAGAAATTCAACTGACATGAGGAGGAGTCATAGAGGAGCTTGGGGATTCATGTGTCTGCTCGTGAAGAGTTATATGTCACAAAGAAAGCATGGGAAATCAACAAAGTGAAGGCAGGATCCATAGCAGCAGCAGCTGGGGGATTCAAGAGTCTGCTCATGAGGAATTGTATGTGAGGAAGGAAGTGTTGGGAAATCGACAAAGTGGAGACCGGATCCATAGCAGCAGCAGCTGGAGGACTCATGGGTCTGTTCATGAGGAATTATATGTGAGAAAGAAGTGCTGGAAATGGACACAGTGGAGGCAGGATCCATACCAGCAGCAGTAGCAGGAGCAGTAGCAGCAGCCATGGGGTAAAAACAAAACCAAAAAAAAACCAAGCGAAGATCTAAGAAGCATCAGGCTTGTGCTTTTACTTACTTGCTGAAGCGCGGGAATGTACCAGGGAGATGCCTGATGTGGTGACAGCATCGTACACAACCTCAGACAACGCCTGCACGGGACCGTAAGCATGTACAATCACAGGAGCTTGCACACCAAAGAAGCCCAAATTCCCTGCCCTGTGGAAAGCAAGAGTATGCTCCAACAGACTGTGAGTTGGAGGCGGAACGCTCTCCATATCCCACCACACCGCTGACATAGTTGCAAAACAAACAAACCAACCCAACCTCTTCAAAATCTGTATGACAAGCAGAATAAGAAGAATAAGAAGAAAAAGAAGAAGAAGAAGAAGAAGAAGCTCTGTGATCAAAAAGGGTAAGTCTTCTGCTGTTGCTGCTACTGCTACTGCTGCTAGAGAAGCAAGATCACTGCTCTAAAACCAACTCCTGTTTCTGCTCCGGATTGAAATCGAATAAACTTCATTGCAAAGGGAAGAAGAAACAGGGGCACAGAAAAAGAAACAAACAAACTGGCTGGAACTTCGAAATGGGTTTTCGACAGAAAGGGGCGGAAAGGAGAAGCAAGGATGGGAGAGAACATGGGAGAAGCCCTAATAAGATGATAGAAGAAGACGAAGAAGAAAGAAGAAGAGTACATCCCATCCTTCCCTAGGTTTAATTGTAAACCCTAAACCCCCTTTGCCCTCCTCAACACACCACTTTGCTATTTTTCTTTGTTTTTCAGAACAGCGCAGTTTTATTATTTTTGTCATAATCCTTTGTGTGTTGATTTTGTGTGTATTGTGGACACAGAGAGAGAGAGAGAGAGAGAGAGAGGGAGAAAAGAGAGAGAAATTTGCATCTGCTTTGGCGTCTTCTGCAGCAAACAGAGTAGTATTTTTACTTGCATTTGATTTGATTCTGCAGCAGACTTTTCTTCTTTTTTCTCTCTCTTTTTTTTTTTTTCCTTTTTTGCATCTGATTTGGTGTTTGCAGAGAAAGTAATTTTGGTTTCTTTAAGATCATTAACCTTCTTCTTAGTTTTTGTTATGGGTTCATCATTGTAGGTACATTGATGATGGATTTGGGAGGGGGGGTGTGAGGGGGATGGGACGGAGGAAGGAAGCAAAAGATCACATCTCTCAACCCTCTCCTTAGGGCATGCATGTATCACAAGCAAAACCCAAGTTTCTTCTTCTCTGAAAACCCAGATCTCTTAACAATTTTGGTTTGCACTTTTGTTTTTTTTTCAAAATTTTCTATTCATGCAAATGATTGCAACAGTTTGACACTTTTTTGTGGAAGAAAGGAATTGGGTGGGAAGTTGGGGAAGGGGAGGAGGGTAAAATGTGGCAGAATCACATCCAGGGCTCCTCTTGCTTGATTGATTGATAGAACCTTTTTTTGGGGGGAAGGGGGGAAATGAAGTAGAGTCCAAGATATAATGACAAAGATCACAAAATCAAAACTCAACTAGCAGTAGCAGCAACAGTGATGAACAAACTGATTGCCATCCATAACCTCCTCTAAGTAATTGCTGCTCCTGAGCTTTTTCTAGCTGATCCAATTCTCTCTCTACTTAAACAAAATTCTCTGGAAGATCTCAAATCTTTTAGTTAGTGTCAAACCAGATTGCAATATGATTGCAACATTGTTGTTTGTGCTTTGGTCACTCAACTTTTGAACAATACAAAAGGGTTTTGTGATCATAAAAGGAGAGCTATTGAACATCATGACAGTGACGATGTCATTCTTGTCTGAAAAAGATGATGATGATCATCATATTGCTGCATTATTGTTGCAAGCATTATTACCTCCTGCTTTGAGTGTGGTTTGAGTATGTTTTTTGATTCCCAAATATCACCCTTTTCATTATCCCTTTGATTGCTTGTGTTCCGAGAAGTTTTTGACACTACATATTTGTTTTAGAGGCCTGCCAGGACACAGACATCCTCAGAGAGCTTGTCAATCCAGTACTTAGTCCATGGGTTAGCAATCAATCTTTCTTAGCATTATTGGTAAAGACTGCACATGCTAATCATCCCTTTTCTAGCTCGAAGAAACAAGAGAAAACTGACATCACAATGGAACTTTGTTGTCTTTCATGTGTGTTGTTTTAATAGGGCTGCAGTCTCTGTGCTTGTCAACAGTCAAAACAAGGACCCAGGAGCCTCAATTGGGTGCTAGTCACACCACCTAACATCACTCTTGGCAGAGAGCAAACACCCATAAAAACTCAACTATGATATTCTATCATTCTTCAAAGGATTTATGCATTCAAGTGCATCATACATCATCATCATAATTTCCCATAAATCTCCAATGCAATAGTTCTTCTGCATACTCAGCATGTATGTGCTTTTATATTGATAATAAACCTTGATGAAAGAATTACGAAAGTCACAGAACATGCCACAACTACTACAGATCCTTGCAGCTACACACCAGAAGCCCCTTAAATGCAAGATACTACATCCTTATAACTACTACTACTTGCAATGGGTTTTTCCCACTTTTCTTCACCTCCTTTTCTACTGCAAGCAAGGGATGTCCTGCCAGAGTTCAGATAGCCAGAACAATGTACACAATATTCGGTCCCAGAACTAACCAGAAAACAGAACCTTGAGCAACACAGAACTAGAAAACATGGAATACTTTCACCTCCTACAATGCCCCTAGTTTCTTCTCACTGATTCCGGGAAGAGTCTTGAGACTAAAGCTCATAAGTGGAGCATCGCAGGAGCGATGTTGCAGACTCTGCTGTCTCATCCACTGTCTCATCTTCCTGAAGCTGTTCAATTCCATGCTAAAACAATCAGCATAAACACACTGTTATCACAGATCTACTACACACATGATGCCATTAACTTTCTGGACATCTGATGTGCAAACAAACTCAATTTTCCAAGCCATGTGACTTCAATATTCTGCATGGGAAGAGACAACTGCAAAAAAAAACTGGTAAGTCAGCCACTGAGTACTGCATCTCCAATGATTTGCAAGCCTACAACTGGGTCCAAATCTCAGGTCAAATGACCTGTTGCACCTGAGTCCAAACTGGGTCCTGCTCGATGGAATGGAGATGGAGGTCTCAGGGGAAAAAGATGGCACAATCTCTCTAGCCCCATTATTATTACCCTGATCAACAAAAGAAATGCTTGTAATCTCTCTCTTGGATTCTGCCTGCATCAATGTACTATGTCAGAACTTGAACTCAATGAAACTGGAATAGCTAAGCTGGGAACTCAGTTGAGATGGATTGGAATGGACTAGAGGATTGTAGACTGTTATGTTCTCACAATCCACCAACAGACATCTGCATCTGAACAGCTTACACAACACAACATCACTACAACCTCCTATGCAACAGTGAAATTCATGAGGTGTATTGCTTTGCAACCCCTGTATAAAAAGACAAACCTGGAAAATCAAGCTGATCATCTCATGAAAAACTGTAAACAAAAAAACAACAACAACAACAACAAAACAAACAAAAAAAGCTTAGATAACACACCCTGAACACATTTAGGGTTTCAGAGTCTAGGGTAATGAAGAGCAAGAAGATGGATACCTGAAGTGAACACCACCTACATCAGACAAGGGAATGTTTTCTTCAAGAATGGTTCTCCTGCTGATAGATACAACAATGCCTGAGAAGCTACCTACTGCATGCATCTACTAGGCCCTTGTGGTACTGTATCAGATGCCTGTAATTCACAGCACCTTCTTCTTCTTCTTCTTCTTCTTCTTCTGCTGCTGCTTCTTCCTTCTTCCTCCTCTTCTTCTCTATACTATTCCTTTGTATGGGGGAAAAAAAAAACATACACACACACATGATTCTAATGCTGAATCAATGCATGCATGCATCATGAATGTCTCTATTAGAGTAGGGCTCCATCATCTAGACAGAGGTTTTTACATTTCCCTGAAGCCTAAACCCTAAACCCATAAGCATGTGAAACTACAGTAGATAGTATAAGGCAACCCTGTTTTCTTTTGTTTTTCGCTGGGTATATACAGTTCCAAACCCATTGTCTCACGCTATTTGAAGGCTGTATTTCATCCAAAGTAGAGTGTGTTGAGGCCATTGTACTGGTGCTAGCTGACCCTACTCTTAGTATGTAATTCATCAATCATCTTCTTCTTCATCTTCATGATAGTGAAAGTAGAGTGTCTTCATGCCATTGTACTGTTGCTAGCTGACCCTACTCTTAGTATGTAATTCATCAATCATCTTCTTCTTCATCTTCATGATAGTGATTTGCTTCTTGGGTGTGGTGTGATTGATTAATGAGCATGTTTGGATTGATTTTTGTAATTAAGTGCTCATCATCATCATCATCTTTTTCTTCTTCATCATCTTCATCATATTCTTTTGCTTCTTAAGAGTGGAGTGATTGATTTGTACACATGATTTTGGATTGATTTCATAACTAAGTCATTGATGTTGTTGTCATCAATCATTGATTTTTTCATCATCTTTGTCACATTCTTTTGCTAAGTGATTTGACTTGTAAGCTTGTTTGGATTGAGTTTTATAACAAAGTCATTGATATTGTTGTCATCAATCATCGATTGTTTCATCATCTTTGTCACATTCTTTTTCTAAGTGATTTGACTTGTAAGCTTCTTTGGATTGATTTTATAACAAAGTCATTGATGTTGTTGTCATCAATCATCAATTGTTTCATCATCTTTGTCACATTCTTTTTCCTAAGTGATTTGACTTGTAAGCTTCTTTGGATTGATTTTATAACTAAGTCATTGATATTGTCATCAATCATTGATTTTTTCATCATATTTGTCACATTTTTTTGCTAATTGATTGACTTGTAAACTTGTTTGGATTGATTTTTTTAATAACTAAATCATTGATGTTGTTGTCATTAATCATCGACTTTTTCATCATTTTTAACACATTCTTTTGTTGAGCGATTGGCTCTTAAACATGTTTGGATTGATTTTATAATGAAGTCATTTCATTGACCTTATCGACATTAATCGTTAATTTTTTCATCGTCTTTGTCACATTCTTTTTGCTTCTTAGGTTTGAAGTGATCACAATTCATAAACATGTTGGGATTGATTGCATTAAGTAAGTTGGTGGATCATAGACGACAATAATTCACAAAGCAAATGTGTTGTTTTGATACCCTTTTGATAAATCAAAGGAACAACATTTTTTTCTTCTTCTTCCTCATTTATTCTTTTTTTATTTCTCTTTCACCATCCACCATGGACTACAATTGAATCCTCTAGTTTCATGAATATCCATACTACTACCTTGGGGGCTTCAACACAAATTATATATATTTCAAAATGTTGAATTTTTTTTTAAAAATAGTTTTTCCAAAGAACAACTTTTTGTGAAGAAAATGAAGAATCTTTTCAAATATTATGCAATATTTTATTTTCAAAATGGAATATTCAACATTACTTAATTACTCGATAGACATGTGCTAAAGCTTAGCCCTTGTACTATGATATCCGACATCAAACATACCCGTTTATTATTAAATTTGGAAGCTAAAGGGTCCAAACATGAATGAACCAATCGTGTTAAATTTTACAAAAAGACTAATGAATCCTTTTGTCCAAAATCAAATTCTTATTATAAAAAAACTTTGAATTTTTTTTTAAAATTTCTTTTTGGCAACTTGTTGCCTCAATACTTCACCATCATTTGATTATCAATGTTGAAAATATTTTCATTTTAAAGTGTGAACATGTTTCCCTCTTTCAAATGAAAAATAACCAAAATTTCAAATCATATTGAAATATGTTTTTTATTTTATTATTCATTTATAAAAAATTGTAAGCTAGAACTTTGCCTTGCATATCATTTACATTAATTAATTTCCATAAGTGATAAAATGTAGGAAAGCATAATCTACATGATGTACATGATCACAATGTTATATAAAAATAACATTTGATATTTGTGTAATTTATATAATGTCAAATTAAAGTAACAATTAAAAAATAAGAAAACATCAAATGATGTGTTTAAAATATTTTGCATTAAAATTTTTAGACCAATCCAACAAAATTTGATTTTTTAATTTAAAAACACAAATCATTAAATTGTTGCTTGTCCATTTCAATTTCAAAATTTCAAACTTTCACATTGAATTTTTGAACAATCACACATGTTTAGTGATATTTATTAATTTGGTGTACTAATTTTTTTTGACTAATAACATAAAGGGAATCCATATTAGATGCATAGTTTGCAAATTATCATATTCCAAGAGTTTTAACAAGCTTAATTTAACATGCACTTTTCATATGCCATTTTTGAGCCACTTAATCAAACTTTTATTTAAATCAATCAACTTGCAATATATTCTTCTGAACTAACTTATTGAAGAGTTTATACGTCCCAAAAGATTGCAACTAATATATGTTAAGATCATTTGACTCAAACTTGGTGCATGATCCATGGCTCATTTCAAACATCTTTGTTTATATAATATTGCTAGTAATTACTAATGCTTTTAACATACTTCTAGTCTCTTTTTTATATTTTTCATAATATATTTGGGGTATTATTAAACCATCATGTATATTTGTGAAACCCAAAAAACTACCAACGTACGACTTTTGTAAAAGTCGACGATAATGTGTTATTACATTTATGCACCTATGGAGAGGGCAAACAAGACCTCTACCTCAACTCTACACAAGCCTCCTTTCCCAAATATACATCTTGAAGCTCCTGTTAATCATCTATTTTCAAATGGTGATCAAATGAACCTACTCTTACATCAATATAAAAATGAAAAACACACCAATTCTAGTCATGACAACATAATCTCAAGATATTAAAAAGTTGTAGTTCTAGTTGAACTAAAGTTGTTAACCAATACTTGAAATGGTGGTGGCAATTTCACTAAGGAAAACTTTTATTGAAAGCAAATTTTGGAGCTTGAAATTGGGATTTATATCAACCTTTGAAAAAGTTTCAATTAATATATATGTGTGTGAACAACTAGAAGATCCAAGCAAACACCCCATGAGATTCATGTGTGTTCTTGGCTTACAAGTGTCAAAGCTTGAATTTTTTTTTTTGTATTGTTGAATGTCAAATCAATTTAGGCATGTCTAATGCAACAATGCCCTTAGCTTTAGGTTTGCTTGGGTTTAGTTAAATACAAGTGTTGTTGGAGTTGTAAGAATCAAAATTGTTATAGAACTCCTTTTAAAAGTCACTATATATATGTGTTGGTTGTGGTTTGCAACACAAAAATTCCAAGCTACAAACAAAAAATTTCATGTATTTAATTAATTTTGGAAATTTGAAAAAAAAAAATAATAATTAATCATTTGAAAATTTAAAATAAACTTTGATTTGGGGGTCACCAAATGATGCAATGTCATAGATATTAATAATGTTATGTTTCAAATTTAGTAGAAAATTTGATCCCAACCACCAAGTTAAAAAAATGTCCAAAATTTACAACACAACTTGCAAGCAAAAAAGGTTCAAATTAACAAAAAAAAACTTGTACAATAAAAATACATATATTATAGCAACAACAACACAACTATTGGTTACAAAACTTCAAAAAAAAATCACAAATTTTACTATTAATGTGCAACTTAAAAATTAATGCAAATAAATGAATAAATAGCTTATATTTGATTAATCAATTGAGGGGTTGATGGACACACAGGGGTTGAATTGAGGACTGATCTACTCAAGTAGCCGATGATAAACGCTGAAAGAAAGCCCCTGGGTTGGGATACAAACCATGTTCCAAATTGTTTGACAGATTCCTATGTGTTATGCACCCATTCGCCACTTTGCTTCTATTCTAATTTGAAGACAACGTTCGACTTGCATGTGTTAAGCATATTGCTAGCGTTCATTCTGAGCCAGGATCAAACTCTTTCTTTTGAGTTTGATTTTTTACACAGAAATAGGTTCTGGACCTACCAAACTGTCAAAATCATAATCTCACTGCAGATTTCCCCAGAGAAGCATAAGAGAGAAATCAAAAGGAACTATGTGAAGCTGCAACTACAAATTCATGGTTCAAGCTTTTGCCATCTCTGGTTTGTGGGAGCCCAAATCTATGCTACTGTGTGCATGATTTTGGAGCTCTCTCTCTCTCTCCAAAAAATTCTTGCAGCTTTTGATTCTTTTTGCCAACTTCTGAGACAGCAATCAATGCATATACTCTCTTTGCTTTGCCAGCTCCTGACTCACTTTCCTGGCCTCTGAAGCTATTGCTACTGCAAAATCTCGTTCAATTGCAAGGGATGCATCAGAGTTCACATGGATTGCAAACCAAGGGGGACTTGGGGCAGAGAAACATGGCATTATGGCCACTACTATCAGTGATAGCATCACTGCAGCAGCATTGAGGTTTTCCCTTCCAAAAAAAGGTTCCGACATTTGGAGAAGTTAGCAGCTACAAAGAGAGGAAGAGAGAAAGCAAGATGTAAACAAAGACCTACCTGCATTTCTACCAAGGCCAGGACACTTTGATCCTTCCAACTGGGAAACTGCTTTGACTGAACGAACTCATGTTCCAAAGAGTAGCTACAGGGCTTTATTCCTTAATTTGATCCTCCTGAGGAAGAGGAGGAGGTAGGAGGTGTTCAAGAATGCCATATTTTCTCAGCTTAACATGATTATGTGTGGGTGCAGATTTCATGCCTCCATTAAAATCAGCATCCTTTCCTGCGTCATAAGGAGACTTTGAAAGCAATCAGATGATAAGAGAAACATGCAGTCCGACTCTTAACAAAGCCAGATGACTCAGCTCCAACCTAGAGTCTTGCTGATGTATTGATGTGCAAACCCATGAGGTGGTACATTGCTGGAATGTAGTTATTTATTTAGATAGATCTAGAAGAAGTGAAAAGACAAAGGAGAAGGGGCAGATAGAGAGAGTTGTTAAATCTGCAATGCACCTTCAATAGGTTGTGAAACATTCCCATACACACTGGCAATGCTCCTGACACCGATATGTTTTGGTAAAAAGTCATCAGATTCATCACCTGCACCACCCATGAATCTGATGCCAATAACCAAACTGGTACATTTGATGCAAAGCCGAACCAGAACTGAACATATGAAAAAAAAGAAGCAGGGATTAGCAGGAAATCGTCGTTTGATACCATGATTGCACCGCACAGCTCTAGGCTCTTCAAATTGGGGTGTATGGGGAACAGCAGCAGCAGCCCAAAAGCAGCTTGCCTAGTGTCCATCAAATCCTAAAGGGCCACCACCACAACCCTTTCTTCTACGGAAGTAGTTGGGAGCAGGTGATGCAACATTTCCAGATTCAGTACAGGGCCAACTCTGACTCTTGATCAAGCTCTTCTCATCAAAACCAAGAGTCGCCCCACAAGCCCCACCTACTGCTGCATTTCTTTCCTTGTCCTCAATGTGATGTTCATCCTCTTCCTCAGAGAGCACTGCATCTTCAGTTGTCTCCATATGACAATTTCTAGGAGTTACAAGTGTACCGGATCTTTCATTACCACCATCCCATTGCTCACAACTTATTGTCTGTCTTGCTTCCTTATCCATGTGGTTTACAACCCCAAGGCACACCACCCCCCTCTCGATCATCAGAGCCGTGGGCCTTATGAGGTTTGTCTCTCTCTCATTCTCAGGTTTATCTAGCCCATTCTTTGACAGCTTGTCCCCAGACATAACTGCAGAGTTCTCTAGCTTGGTGATACCATTTGGAGCACCTTCAGCATTGTGATTTTGACAAATACTCTTGCTGCCTTCATGAACTGAAGCATGCCATAAGCACCCTGCCACAATCAATATCTTTTTCCTCTTGCCCATGATGACTATTTTCTATCACTCCTTGCTCTTCACTGTTGCTACTGCCTTCACCTTCCTCTACATAATTGTTGGCTATGTGTCTTAGAGCATTTCCTCCTTCTATTGCTACTCTTTCCAAGCCAGCAGCAGGTGTGGAGACTAGGTTGCGAGAAGCAAACACTGGTAAGTCCATCCCTTCTATCCTGGAATTCAAGGGGTGGTGCTCTCTCTCTCTCTCTCTCTCTCTCTCTCTCTCTCTCTCTCTATGTCTGCCACACTATTCACTACAAGGATAAGACTTCCTAAAGGATGACAACAAATAAAAATTCCATTTCTTCCAGCATACCCATTTCGGGCCAGCATCCTGATAGATGCAGAATGAATCCAGAGAATCTATGAATGCCACTCTCAGCAGCAAGATCCCAGTGCAAGTTATCTGTTGCCATCTCTATTAACCCAAATTGCATTGTGCCACCTCAAAAGCAGTAGCACTTCCTTGTGATCTTCTGTCCTTGGATTTAGGACTGAAAAATGTCACAAAATACTGAATTCAGAAGCATTTCCATCCACCCACACAAAGTCTCTTCCAAACCTGTTTGCCCAGCCTGCATTGCATGACCAAAAACCTAGGGTTACTACAAGTTGTAGCAGCAGTTGAACCTGGAACCAAAAAAAATTTGGCAGCTGCTAATATCAAAAGAGTAAAGAAACAAACATCTCTACAGGAGTCATGACCAAATTCCACAGCTGCAGTGATGTGCAAAAGACCCATCTTACAAGAACTGATTCATGAGGTTCAAAGGTTAGATGGCAAGTGCCTATGTGCAACAACATTTGAGAACCCAATGAAATCTACCACCACCACCACCACCACATCAATCTAACAAACCAAATTTTGCAGATGCGGGTGATATCTCGATGATGATTGAAGTGCATTCCTTTCAAAATGTGCATTCTTTCTGCTGAAACTGACCATATGTCGAAGTTGCAAATCGCAACAAAACTCAAGAGCATGCTGATAGATCCAATAAACTTCTTCTCTTCGGCACCCTACTTTAGCCTCCATTGTAGTATAACTAGTGTGAACCCCGTGCCTAATGCACAGGTGTGTGTGTGTATTTGACGGTACATATTACAAAATTACAACTACAAACTACATTTCCAAAACCTCTCTATATACCACATTGCAATATGAAAATGTTGTAGTTTTCAACTCAACATTGGCTACCACCATATCATGCGCAATAGTTTGCATCAACATTTGCTTACTAATGTTCTTCCAATATCGCCAATTGAGCCATTACATTTTTTGGTGCAACATTCGTTACCACCACTTTTGCCAATTCAATGATTACTTTGTCAACATTTGCATCTTGATGTTCCTTTTTTTATCACTATTGAAATTGTTGGAATTTTTGCCTCAACACCTTTTATTGACTCCTCTATTGTTGCTAATGTTACTATTGCCGATTCAAAAGGTGTTTCAAAATTTGTGCGAAAGGATGGTGTAACTTGACTTTTCTTCAATTTCTACAGTATGCAACCAACACAAAAAAAAAAAAAACAAAAAAAAAAAAAAAAAAAAAAAAAAAAAAAAAAAAAAAAAAAAAACAAAAAAAAAAAAAAAAAA
>Ga0116231_10005889_pt1 | contig 23842 bp, 21 predicted proteins | sample S1TSphgellanicum_2_FD_89695 | JGI IMG/M metagenome (GOLD analysis project Ga0116231, IMG submission 89695) | Host-associated microbial communities from peat moss isolated from Minnesota, USA - S1T2_Fd - Sphagnum magellanicum MG | ecosystem: Host-associated > Plants > Peat moss > Unclassified...
CGCCGCTTGGGAGGCGGCCCGCAACAGAAACCACACCAAGGCCGACTGGCAGTTCAGCACCGCCGATGCCAGAATTAAGCTGAAGCGCCTTTACCCCTCTTTTTGAATGACTCGGGGCACTAGGGTGTTTCGTGCCTGAAACCGGTGCAGCCGGCGTTGCCGCCCGGCACGCATTGCCAGTCGCCCTCGTCCTCTGCCATGCCGGGGGACGGTGTGTTCATCAGCCGGACGTATGTTGCGGCTGCCTGCTGCGCCTCCTTCTGGCCCCTGGCGCACTCGGCATCCTTGGTGCAGGGCGTCGCGTGGGTAGCGCTGAAATCGTAGGTGTTGTCGTCGAGCACCGTGTCGGTGGGATCGATGACCAAATGCTTGTGCGGCGGCACGGCCGGCATATTCGCGTATGGATATCCTTTGTAGCCGACGCGGATGATACGGGCGCGCACCAGGCTTCCGTGGTCGAAATGAAAATCGCTCATGGTCCGGCCGGTCTCGTTCAGCGCCTCGGCGACGATCCTGCGGACTTGACCGTGCTGCATGACGGCATCGACTTCGGTGCCCTCCGATGACGTGCCGATGAGCATGCGCGTGCGCACGGCGCCGGTAGGTGGATCGATCGCTGGTGCGGCGGCGGCCAGGAGCAAGGCTGCCAAGGCGCCGGCATGAAGTGCGGCGTGTGGCGTGTTCATGTCGGGCCAGCTTTCTTCTGTGCTCGCTCCGGTATCGTGGCAATTGATTACCTTCAGATCACCGGCGCTTGCGCCATCGTGCGGAAGAAAGCTAGCTTCTGCACCCTCGGACACTTCCGGTGGCCGATGCGCTAGACTCATATTTTTTGAAATTAAAGCGTCCAAGGCCTCACTCCCTTTGGCAGAAAGAAGCAGCGTCTATGTATCTTAGAACATTAGGAGATACGTTATCTGGCGAGGGGCTCTTCCGAATCCTGCTAGCATTACTGACCAGTCTTTTCTTACTAACCCCTTTTAAGGGTTGTAATGCATCTGTCTGTGATGGAGTTAACCGTAATCTCTCTAGGCAAGAATCGGAAAACCTTGCTCGCGGTATTAGTAAGAAAATCGGGGAGCCGAAATTAGATGTATTGCAATCCTTTCGCTTTGCGGGCTGGAGTATAATTTATGTAAATACACACACTTCTGATGAGCAGTTTCTATTTTACTCGCAAGATCCTAAGAATAACCGACCTGTAACCTCTTGGAGTGGCGCGGCTTCAATCTATGAAGAGTATTCGGTGTTTGTCTGGGTTTTGGATAACGCTCCGGGTATTCCTGTTCCCTTGGCTACTTGCTTCGCCTGGCACGTAACGCAGGATCGAGATAAATAATACCAGAGCAACTTACCGCTAACTCGTGGGGATTCCCAAGGCCATTTGGGTGTGATTCGATTCCGCTGTAACCCGATTCGCGGAGGCGGACATGACTGTGGCAGTGGCGATCCCCCGGATGGATTTGTCTGCGGCTGAGTTGCAGATGGCGCCGGCGGCCACGCGAAACGGCCATGTCGCGCGGCTGCTGCTGGCTCTGGCGCTGGTGCTGGAAGGCGCGAACCGGACCGAAGCGGCACGGTTGTGCGGCATGGACCGTCAGCTCACCGGCGCTTGCGCCATCTCCAGATGTAGCCGGTCGCCGGTGTAGGGATGCGCGCGGGCGACGGCTTCGTTGAGTTCCACGCCGAGACCGGGCGCATCCGGGGGGATGACGTAGCCGTCCTGCCAGGTGATGGGGGTTTGCAGAATGTCGGCGTGGAAGCCGCCCCAGGTCTCTATCCCTTCCAGGATGAGAAAATTCGGGCTGCACGCGGCAAGCTGGATATTGGCCGCGCCCACAACGGGGCCGCAATAAAGATGCGGGGCGATCTGGGCGTGGCGGGTCTCGGCGAGACCAGAAATCTTCTTGGCTTCCAGCAAGCCGCCGACGCGGCCGAGATTCATTTGCAGAATGGAGGCCGCACCGGCCGAGAGCAGGCGGGCGAAATCATATTTGGTGGTCAGGCGCTCGCCCGCGGCTATGGGGATCGTGGTGGCGCGGGCGACTTTCGCCATTTCGTCCGGCGCGTCGGGCGGGACGGGTTCTTCCAGCCACAGCGGATCGTAGGGTTCGAGCCTGCGGGCGAGGCGGATGGCGGAGGACGCGGTCATCTGGCCGTGGGTGCCGAACAGCAGGTCTGCGCTCGATCCCACGGCCTCGCGCAGTGTTTTGGCGAATTTTTCGGAAAGATCGAGCGATTGCAACGAGAGTTGGCGGCCGTCGAAGGCGCTGTAGGGGCCGACGGGATCGAATTTCAGCGCCGTAAAACCCTGGCGCACGTAGTCGGCCGCGTAGTGCGCGGCGAGATCCGGGTCCTGATAGACATCCGTCGTATCGCCCGGGCGCGGATAGATGTAGGTGTAGGCGCGTAACTTCTCGTGCACGCGGCCGCCGAGCAGGCGGTGCACGGGCTGGCCGGCGGCTTTGCCTACTATGTCCCAGCAGGCCATCTCCAGCGCGCTCAGCACGCCCATGAGCGTGAGGTCCGGGTGCTGGGTGAAGCCGGAGGAGTAAATGCGCCGCCAGAGCGTTTCGATATCGTGCGGGTCCTGGCCCTGGGCGTAGCGGTGGAAGACGTCCTCTATCATCCGTGCCACCAGATGGGGCGAGAAGGGGACGCAGTAGGCTTCGCCTAGGCCGGTGATGTTGTCGTTGGTGGTGAGTTTGACGAACACGAAATACTGGCCGCCGAAGTGGGGCGGAGGGTTGGCGACTACAAAAGTTTCGATTGTGGAAAGTTTCATCAGGAAGAAGTTCTTTTTTGAAAAAAAGAACCAAAAAACTTTTGATTACTGGAGCGGTGTCCGTAGAACGGCGACAGCTCCAATGTGTAAAAGTTTCTCCTTTTTTTCAAAAAAGAAGTCCTTTCCTTGCTATCCAATGGCCGCCCGCTGATCCTGAACAACCGTCCGGCAAGCCGCCCAATAATGCCACGCCGCCCAAAACCCCGACGGCGCCAATATCAGCAACGCCAGCCGCAGAGACGCCGCATCCGGCCCATGCGGACCCGCCGCCAGATCGCTGATGAACGCAACGCCCTGCGGCGCCACGATCAGATTCAGCACGTTGGGAACAAGCAACGACACCGCAATGAACGTGGCGCGCATGCGGGGCGGGGCGAGATTTTGCACCAGCGCCATCGTCGGGCCGATATAGAAATAGATCGCCGGTATAAACATCCAGAACATCGCTTTCGCGAGTCCCAGCGAATGCGTCTCGTAGGCGATGAAGGAGGGGATGGTGGTAAGCCCCACGCCCGCACCCAGCAGCCGCAGCACCCAGCGCGGATCGGCAAAACTCCGGCGGGCCAGGATCCAGGCGGTGGCGACCGAGGCGGCCGAGCCGCCGATGAGATGGATGGGGCCCACGACGGCGCCGGCCTCGCCCACGCTCAAATGGTAGGTGCGTTGCAGAAACGTCGGCGTGAACCACATCAGGCCCCAGCCCCACAAAGCGGCCACGCCGCCGGCCATGATGACATGCACCGCCGCCTTGTGCCGCCACATGAACGCCATCGCCTGTACAAAACTGGCTTTCGTGCTGTCACGTCTGGCATCCAGCCGGCCGCGCGCGGGTTCGCGGATGGTGGCCAGCACCACCAGGCCCAGGATCAGGCCGGGGACACCCAGGGCGAGAAAGGCGGCGCGCCAGCCATAGAGATTGGCGACATATCCGGCCATGTCCGCGCCCATGAAGGCGCCGAACGGCGCGCCCAGCGCGAAGATCGCCATGGCCATCGGCCGCCGGTCGGCGGGGAAGTAATCGGCAATGATGCAGTTCGCCGGCGGCGTGCCCCCTGCTTCCCCCACGCCGACGCCGATGCGGGCGAGCATGAATTGCAGGTAGCTGCGCGAGAGTCCGCAGCAGGCGGTCATCGCCGACCATGCGACCAGGGCACCGGCGAGGATGTTGCGGCGGTTGCTGTTGTCGGCGAGCCACGCGATCGGGATGCCGAGCGTCACATAGAAGAGGGCGAGAGGCGGCCCGGTGAGAAAGGCGACGCCGCTGTCGCTGAGATGCAGATCCAGCCGCATCGGCTCCATCACCGTGGTCACCACATAGCGGTCGGCGATGCTGGCGGCATAGACCAGGCACATGATGGCGAGCACATACCAGCGCAGGGCGATGGATGGGGTTTTGGATGTTGCCGGTGCTGCGGCGGTGGTGATCCCGGATATGGTGCGTCCCCAAGCGTTGCTGTCGTTACTTGGGTGACGCTACACCGTCGGGTGGATGCAGTCCATCAAAGAGCGGTGGCTGGTTGATAGGGGGCGTGTCTTATGGGCGTTAGGTTAGGTCATCCTGACCTGGTGACGTATCGCGCGATAAAAAGAAAATTAACCACGAAGGACACGAAACGCACGAAGAAGTAAGCAGGAACATGACATGATGGTGGCGATAACAATCATTGACAACATAGATTTGATTGCCCGGCTGCGGCGATGTCGGCCTTCCTTTCTTCTTCGTGCGCTTCGTGTCCTTCGTGGTTGGATTTCTTGCTTGCTTTTCTGCCTCGGTGCGAGCCTCAGAGCGTGTTGGCGGAGCAAACTTCTTTTTGAACTGGTTGAAAGGGAGCTGGCTGTGATGCGATGAGCGTGTCGTGGACAACATACAGGCGTGAGATAGAACAATGGCCGGCAGTTTCAAATGTGGCACGTGCGGCAAGGATCATGCCGGGCTCCCCACAGATTGGGGGTATCAATTGCCCGATGATGTCTGGGCAATCCCGGAAGCGCTCCGGGCCTCCAAGGCCAAGTTTGACCGGGACCTCTGCCAATACGGCGACAGGTACTTCATCCGGTGCGTCCTGGGGATGCCGTTTACCGAAACTCAGGGGTATTTTGGCTGGGGGCTATGGGTCGAGGTGGATCTGGCTGTTTTCAAACGATACATTTCGCTGTTCAAAGCAGACGCAACCACAGAGCCTCGACACGCCTGCACTCTGGCAAACGCGCTCCCGTTTTATGATGCAGCATTGTCAGCCAGCGCCTATATTCAATTTCGAGATGCGACGTCGCGCCCATCCGTGCATCTGGCCGACGACGATCCGTCCAGCTTGGCAGAGGATCAGCGTCGCGGCATCGATGGAAATCGTTACCACGAGATACTTGCGGCGCTGGGAATTGTCGCCTGAACGTTGGATAGCACCGTAGGATGGGTCTTGACCCATCACCTCGGCACGGCCGCCGCCGTTCGCGAGCGCGATGATGGGTCAAGACCCATCCTACGATTGCTGTTGTCGGCCAGCCACGCGATCGGGATGCCGAGCGTCACATAGAACAGGGCCAAAGGCGGCCCGGTGAGAAAGACGACGCCGCTGTCGCTGAGATGCAGGTCGAGCCGCATCGGCTCCATCACCGTGGTCACCACATAGCGGTCGGCGATGCTGGCGGCATAGACCAGGCACATGATGGTGAGCACATACCAGCGCAGGGCGATGGATGGCGTTTTGGTGGTCGCCGGGCTAGCGGCTGTGGTGATGCCGGATATGGCGCGTCCCCAACGTGAATGGCGGTGCGGCAGGATGCGCCCGACCGTTCACGCATAGCCCATCCGGATGGATGCGGAAACGCTCTTTTGGTAAGATTTCTCACATGCGCCGCGTGGGTTTTAACCCGCGTCTTGGGGCGTCCCGACCTGTGTCGGTGGGTTAAAACCCATGCGGCGAGTTAGGTCGAACCCCTCCGCCTGGCAGCGGACCATGTAAAAGCTCTGCACGAGCGGGTGCGCGCCCTGAACGTCGAAGTCGGCAAGACGGCGCTTGCCAAATCGCCGATCGAGAATAGCAAAGGCTTGGATTATTGGGTTGTTTGACTCAAGAGCATCGTCAATGCTCAAACTGAGGTAGGAGAACAGGGCGCTGTTCAGGTCCCGGGAGTCGAAAATCCCCTGATCGTGAACCGCTTGTACCGCCTCGACCCAAGGAAAGCCGTTTAGCCGTGCGGTGTCATAACGGGCGCCCTCGAACCTTAGCGTTCCCATAGTGGCTATTTTCTGCTTGTCGAAAGTGATCCAGGACTCGCCATATTGATGCACGGCGCGCCGGTATCGCGTTGACCAGATCTCAATCCTACCCTTGATCGAAACGGCAAATGTACTTTCGATGCGGTTCTTAAGTTGGCTCCACTGCATCAGTTTTTGGCTCCGGCAGCCACGGCGCTTGCGGACAACCACTCGTAAGGTAGTCAGCAACGCTTTGCTTGTCCATCATAACGAATAGAAGTTTTTTTTGTTTCTTTTTTCAAAAAACAAGCGCTTGCCTTACTTGCCGGCGTTGCGCGTGGCCGCGGGGAGCTTGACGACCAGCCCGTCCAGCGCCGGGGTCATGACGATCTGGCAGCCCAGCCGGCTCGTCGCCTGCAGGCCGAACGCCAGATCCAGCATGTCCTCCTCGTCCTCGGTGGCTTTGGCCAGGCGCCCATACCAGGCCGGATCGACGATGACGTGGCAGGTGGAGCAGGCGAGCGAGCCTTCGCACGCGCCTTCGATGTCCACGCCGTGCTTGTGCGCCACCTCCAGCACCGACAGGCCGAGCGGGGCATCCACTTCGCGCCTGGTGCCGTCGCGCTCGACAAAGATCATCTTGGGCATGTGCGGTCTTCAGGCCTCGGCTGGGATGTGCGCGGCGGCCGCGAGCAGGGATGCCGCGGCGTCAATATCAGAGGGCGAGGTAAATCGTCCGATGCCCACGCGCAAGGTGGCGGCCGCGTCGGCCGCGCTCAAACCCATGGCGGTGAGCACGTGGCTGGGCGCGATGTCGGCCGAGGTGCAGGCGGAGCCGGTGGAGACGCAGAGTGTGGGGCAGGCGGCGATGAGGTCGAGCGCGCGGGCACCCGGAAAACGCAGGCTGAGGCAGCCGGGCAGGCCGGCGGCGCCGTTCACCACCACGGGCACGCCGAGGCGCTCCAGAAAACGCGCGCGCAGGGCGGCGATGCGCGCCTCGTCCTCGCCCATTTCGGCCGCGGCGATGCGGCAGGCTTCGCCCAAGCCCACGGCGAGCGGGGCCGGGATGGTGCCCGGCCGCAGCCCGCGCTCCTGGCCGCCGCCGGAGAAGAGCGGGGAAAGGCGCACGCGCGGGCGGCGGCGGACATAGAGGGCGCCGATCCCCTTTGGCCCATAAATCTTGTGGCCGCTGATGGAGGCCAGGCTGATGCGAGGGTTTTCGACGTCGAACTTCAGCTTGCCGGCGGCCTGGGCGATGTCGCTGTGCAGCAGGGCGCCAGCTTCGTGGACCAGCCCGGCAATGGCCGCAAGATTTTGGCGGACGCCGGTCTCGTTGTTCACCGCCATGACGCTGACCAGAAGGGTCGGCGTGCGCAGCGCGTCCTTCAGGCGGTCGAGGTCGAGCAGCCCGTCGCGCCCGACCGGCAGGATGCAGGGTTCAAAATTTTCCGCCGCGAGATCGCGGACGCTCTCCAGCACACATTTATGTTCGGTGGCGAGCGTGATGATGCGGCGGCGGGGACCGGCGGCGGCAAAGCGCGCGGCGCCTTTGATGGCCAGATTATTGGACTCGGTGGCGCCGGAGGTCAGCACGATGTCGCGCGGGTCGGCGCCGATGAGGGCGGCGATTTCCGCGCGCGCCGCTTCCACGGCGTCGGCGGCGTGCCGGCCCATGGCGTGTTCCGCACTGTGCGGATTGCCAAAATCGCGGGCGAACCAGGGGAGCATGGCGTCCAGCACGCGCGGGTCAGTCGGCGTGGTCGCCTGGTTGTCCAGATAGATCATGCGGCCTGCCGGCGCATGCGGGCGGCCATGGTGGCGTAGGCTGCGGCGAAGGCGTCGATGTGCGCGGACGTGGCGTTCCATGGCAGCGACACGCGGATGGCGCAGGCGGCGTACGGCAAACCCATGGCGTCGAGCACGTGGCTGCGGGCGACTTTGCCGGAGCTGCAGGCCGCCCCGGCGGAGACGGCGATGCCGGCGAGATCGAGCGCGATCACCTGGCCGTCGGCCCGCACGCCGGGCAGGGCAAGACTGCTTGTGTTGGGCAGGCGTGGGCCGGCGCCGCAGACAAGCGCACCTGCGGCGATGGCGGCTGCCTCGGCCGCGTCGCGCAGGGGGGCCAGCGACGGGGCGGGGTTTTGCGCCTCATGCAGGGCCGCCGCAAAACCGGCAATGGCGGGCAGCGACGGCGTGCCGCCGCGCCGGCCACGCTCCTGGCCGCCGCCGGCGATCAGCGGGGCTTCGATGTCCCGCCCGCGCGCCAGCAGCAGCGCGCCGGCGCCCTTGGGGCCGCCGATTTTGTGGCCGGACAGGGCAAGCGAGTCGGCGCCAAGCGCCGCCATGTCGATCGTCATCCGGCCGGCCGCCTGCACCGCATCCACATGCAGCAGGGCGCCGTGCTGGCGGCAAAGTCGCGCAATTTCGGGCATGGCGGCGATGACGCCGGTCTCGTTATTGGCCAGCATGACGCAGACCAGGGCCGGGCCGCCCTGCGCCAGCAGTGTGTCGAGCGCGCCGAGGTCGAGGGCGCCATCCCTGTCCACCGGAATGCGTGGCGCGCCGGGCGCTGCCTCCAGCACCGCCGCATGCTCGGTGGCGCCGCAGAGGATGCGCCTTCCGTGCCCGAGGCCGGCGATGGCCAGGGCATTCGCCTCCGTGCCGCCGCTGGTGAAGACCAGTCCCTCCGGCTCGCCGCCGAGGGCTGCGGCAATCCGGGTCCGTGCGTCCTCCAGAACCCGCCTCGCCTGGCGGCCGGCGGCGTGGATGCTGGCGGGGTTGCCGGCCAGCTCCATGGCCGCAATGGCGGCCTGGCGGGCCGCGGGGCGCAGCGGTTCGGTGGCATTTGCATCCAGGTAAATCATCCGCAAACCTGCCTTGCCGCAGAAACATGCATTTTATATGACGATTCTAGTGTTATCTGGCCGACACTCCTGCCTATATAGACTCTTATGCCTTTAACCCGTGTGCGCGCCGTCCCCATGCGGCCGTGCCGTGAGGGGTGAGGGCGCGTTGTCATGTTAGGGAGGGGTAGCCCTCCTGTCACGGCGTCCCGGCCGAAGCGCGGCATAGCACGGACGGACGCTCGGATTGTGCATTTTGCGTGCGCCATGCCCGGGCGCGCGAGTGGAAGAACGAAGAATACCATGCCCGAGGTGATGTTCGCAGGCCCTGACGGCCGGCTCGAAGGCCGCTACCACCATAGCAAGGAAACGTCAGCCCCGCTGGCGCTCATCATGCACCCGCATCCGTTGCATGGCGGCACCATGAACAACCGTATAACCTATACGATGTACCAGAGTTTCCAGAAACTCGGCTTCTCGGTCATGCGGTTCAATTTCCGCGGCGTCGGCCGCAGCCAGGGGCGGTATGACGGCGGAATCGGCGAAATCGGCGATGCGGCGGCCGCACTCGACTGGATGCAGATGGTCAACCCGAGCCACGGCGGCCTGTGGATCGCCGGCTACTCGTTCGGCGCCTTCGTCGGCATGCAGTTGCTGATGCGCCGGCCGGAGGTCACGGGCTGGATCTCCGTCGCTCCGCCGGCGAGCCACTACGACTTTGGTTTTCTCGCGCCCTGCCCCTGCGGCGGGCTGCTGGTGCATGGCGACGCGGACGAGCTGGTGCCCGAGCCCTCGGTGCGCAAGCTGGTCGATAAGCTGAACACCCAGAAGGGTGTCACGGTCGATTACCGCATCTTCGCCGGCGCAGATCACGTGTTTGCGAATCACGCCGAGCAGGTGGCGGCAGCGACCGAGGATTACGTCAAAAAAGTCCAGGCCCGGAAGACGATGGCGCTCGCCGCGGATTGACAATCGTAGGCCGTAGGGTGGGCTTCAGCCCACCCCTTCCTCTCGCCGCGCACGATCATGGTGGGCTAAAGCCACCCTACGAATGATGACTGAATAAGGACCGAGCGATGAAGAAACTCGTGCTGGCGGCCGGCGTGGCTTTGTGGGCCGGTGTGGCCTCGGCGGGCGAGACGGCCAAGCCGGCTGCTGACCCCAGCTATGCGCCCTGGGGTTTTGATCTCAAGGGCCGCGATACGTCGGTGAAGCCGGGCGATAATTTCTTCGAATACGCGGACGGCACCGCCGTACGCGACATGGTGATCCCGCCCGACCGCACGAATTTCGGCGCCTTCATCCTGCTGCGGGATTTGTCCGAGGCGCGGGTGCATAAAATCCTCGAAGACGCCTCGGCCCATGCGTCCGGCACGCCCTCGGACGGGATGGGCAAGGCCGGCGCGTTCTACAAGGCCTTTATGGACGAGGCGGCGGTGGAGAAGCGCGGCGCCGCGCCCTTGGCAACCGAACTGGCGCAGATCCGCGCGGTGAAAACGGCGGCGGAATTCGCCGCCCTGCAAGGCGGCGCGCAGGGCAATCTGCAAGGCTCGCTGTTCAGCATGGCGATCGAGCCGGACGCGAAGGACCCTACGCACTACGCCATCAGCATCGGCCAGGCGGGCCTGGGCCTGCCCGACCGCGACTATTATCTGGCAAAGCAATTTGCCGACAAGAAAGCCAAATACGCCGGGTTCGTGGCCAAAATGCTGACGCTGGCCGGGTGGCCCGATGCGCCCGCGGCCGCGCAGAAGATCGTCGCCTTCGAGCAGAAGATTGCCGAAGTGAGCTGGTCGCGCGCGGAAGACCGCGACCCGGACAAGACCTACAACCCGATGAGTTTTACCGAGCTGCAGAAGCAGGCGCCGGGGTTCGACTGGGGCGTGTTCTTCAAGGCGGCGGGGCTGGGCAAGCCGGCGCGCGTGGTGATCGGCGAGAAGAGTGCGGTGGAGAAGATTGCCGCACTCGCCGGGGCGACCCCGATTGGCACGTTGCAGGCCTGGTCGGCATTTCATCTGACGGTGAATGCGGCGCCGTACTTGTCCAAGGATTTCGTGACCGCGAATTTCGATTTCAACGCCCATGAGCTGCAAGGCCAGCCGCAGCAGCGGCCGCGCTGGAAACGCGCGGTTGCCGCCGTGGAAGGCGCCTTGGGCGAGGCAGTCGGCCAGGACTACGTCAAACTCTATTTCCCGCCCGATGCGCGCGCCAAGATGGAGGCGCTGACGCACGATCTGCGCGATGCGTTCCGTAACCGTCTCGAACACAATAGCTGGATGTCGGCGCCCACCCGCGCCAAGGCGCTGGAGAAACTCGCCGCCTTCGACTTCCAGATCGGCTACCCGAAGAAATGGCGCGATTATGGCGCGTTGAAGATCGATGCCGGCGATCTGTATGGCAATGTGGAGCGCGGCGATGCGTTCGAATGGCGCTACTGGCTCGGCCATCTGAGCAAAAAAGTCGATCGCGACGAATGGGACATGCTGCCGCAGACGGTGAATGCCTACAACCAGCCCACGTTCAATGAGGTGGTGTTCCCGGCTGCCATTCTGCAGCCGCCGTTCTTCAACAACGCAGCCGACCCCGCGGTCAATTACGGCGCCATCGGCGGCGTGATCGGCCATGAAATGACCCATGGCTTCGACGACGAAGGCCGCAAGTTCGACGCCCAGGGCCGGCTGCACGATTGGTGGACGCCCGAGGATTCCCAACGTTTCGATGAGCTGGCGAAGAAATACGGCGCGCAGTTCGCCGCCATGGACATCCTTCCCGGCGCGCACATCAACCCCGAGTTGACCATGGGCGAGAACATTGCCGACCTCGGCGGCCTGACCCTGGCCTTGGACGCCTACCGCGCCTCGCTGCACGGCAAGCCATCGCCGGTGCTGGACGGGCTGACCGGCGAGCAGCGCGTGTTCCTCGGCTGGGCGCAGGTGTGGCGCGCCAAGGTGCGTCCGGATGCGGTGCGCCAGGGTTTGGTGGTCGATCCGCATTCGCCGCCGGTCGCGCGCGTGAACGGGCCGATGCCGAATGTTGAAGGCTGGTACAGCGCCTGGAATGTGCAGCCAGGCGAAAAACTATATCGCAAGCCGGGGGATCGGGTGATTATCTGGTAACGAGCATAGGGGCCACCGCCGCGCTGTTCGGCGCGGCGGTCGCATTGCTCACATGGGTGGGATGAGGCGGCGCGTGGACTTCAAAAATCCCGTGTTTTGCGGCTCTCGCTCTTCGCCCCATAATAAAAACCGGTGGCCGCTCCGAACAGCGCGACGGTGGGCGATAATACGAGGGTCAAAAGGTCTTTGACGCGCTCGAGGGCCTTGTCGTCCTTGGCTAACGCAGCGTCAAGCATGATGTAGAGAGCGCAGAAAATCTCAAGGGCGAGCAGGATAAAGAGGAGGATGGCCAACAAGCCCCTCACCCATTCTTCGCTTTCGAGCCCGCGCCTGGTCGGGGCTTTGACCCGGTTAATGTCAATGATCCGCCGCCGGCCGCCCGAAGGTTGCCCTTGATCGAGGTCGGGGCGCGCAGCATCCTGTGCTTCACCACGATCCGGCCCCGTCAATAGAGGTGGCGTGTGTATGGCCGTCACCAGAACCCGGCGGGGCGCCATGGTCAGTCAGCCGGTCAGGTCCACTTCAGCCTTCACGCCGCCCCCAAAATGGAGAAAGACCTTTGCGCCGTTCTGCTTAACCTGTTGCAGCAGGTAGAGTTCGGTGCCCAATGCCCGTTGCAGTGCCTCCGCCTCGCCGGCCTCACCGCCGAGCAGGCTGGCGATTTCGGTGACGGCCTTCATGGCATCGTCCCGCAGCACAAGCTCGACAGACTCGGCGGGAGCCGTGGAACTCGACATGTCGTGGCACTCCTTGTCGCGGCATCCGCGTAGGGTGGGGTGCGCGCCGCGCGCCCATCCTACGGTTTTTTTTCAGAACGCATAGGCGATTCGTCCCCAGTACACCCGCCCCAGCACGTCATAGGTCGCCGTACTTGTATTCGTCTCCCCGTCGATCAGCGTCGGTGGGCGGCGGTCGGCCAGATTGTCGATGCCGGCCATGACGGTGAGGCGGCCGATGCGGCGCGTGAGGTCGATGTCCTGATAGAGAATGCCGGGTGCCTTGGCATAGGCACCGGTGTCGCCGAGCACGCGGGCGCCGGCGATGTAGCGGCCGGTCCAGCCGAACGACCAGGGGCCGCGGTCCAGCGAGGCGGTCGCACGCGAGCGCACCCGTGCGTAGCTGCCGACGCCGGAGAGGCCCGGAAACGTGCCGGCATATTGCGTAAAACCTGCCATGCCCAGCGTGTGCAGCCGGTAGTCCAGCAGCCAGTTGGTCTGCACATCCAGAGTCAGAACACCGAGCGGCGGCGGCGAAGTCTTGACTGTCACGCCGAATTCCAGCCCGTCGGTCTTGATGGTGCCGACATTCTCGTCCGGACCATAGATGCTGCTGATCTGGCCGGTGCCGGCGATGCGGGTAATCAGCGCGCATTGCGGGCTGGCGAGATGAGCTGTTTCGTAGCACAGGTCCGGCACCAGGTTCGGGTCCGTATCCTCCAGCGAGTCGATCGCGTCGCGGATGCGGTAGTGGTAATAGTCCAGGCTGGCGGTCAGAAATTTCAGGCCCGGCGGGGCGATGGTCAGGCCAAGCTCCTCATTCTCCGACTGCTCGGGATGCAGCCGCGGGTTGCCGCCGCTCTCCACCTCGATGAGCGGCGAGGCCTGGGTGAAGCCGGGGCCGAGGCCCTGCGCGCGGCAATTTGCGTCCACCACCGGGTTGCGGCGCAGGCCGGCGGCCGCGTCGCACGGGTCGCTGACCGCCTGCGGCGCTTCGGTGATGCCCCCGAACGCCTCGGAAATCGCCGGCGGCCGGCGGGCCGTGCCGCTGACCGCGCGCAGTTTCAGCCCCGGGAGCGGCGTATAGTCCAGCGCCACACGCAGCGTGCCGAAAGCGCCGTAGCGGCTGGTGTTTGTCGCCCGTGCGGCCAGCGTGGCGTTGAACAATCTGGCGCCCGGCATGTCGCGCAGCAGCGGGATGGACAGCGTGGCAAACGCCTCCTCGGTGCCGTAGCTGCCTTTCGTGGGCGCGGCATCGTTGCCGGCCTGGTCGCCGCGCGCGGTGATTGCATCGATGCTGGTTGCCCCGGCCTCGCTGCGCAATTCGCCGCCTAGCGTCAGGCGCACCGGCCCGCCGGGAGCGGTGAACAGAGGGCCCGCGATTTTGGCCTGGCCGACACTCTCCTGATAGGCGGATTGGGAGCGCGCCGTATAAGTGATGTACGACAAAGCGGCGGGCGAAAGCGGCTGCCCGAACCAGTCCGCCTCGGTGCAGCCGGCCGACGCCTGGCAGGCGCCATTCCCGGCGGTTTGCAGGGCACGGGCCAGGTTGATGTCGTTGTCCGTCACGTAGCGACTGACACTCTCGCCATGGTCGAAGGAGAGCGACCAGTCCCAGCGCCCTTGCACGCCTTGCAGCCCGCCAAGCACGCGCCACACCGGGCCCGACGTGGTCGTCTGCTGGTTGCCGGCTTGCGTCACCACCCGCTCCAGCGTGACCGGCTCGCCGAACGGGTTGAACGGGTCCGAGGCGGGAATGACGAAGCCGGCGGGGAATTTGCCGGTCCCGGTCAGCCCCAGCGTCTGCGGCGGCTGAAGCGTGGTGGCGCGCCGGTCGGTGAACAGCAGCTCCGCATCGGCGGTGATGCTGTCGGTGAGCGAGGTGTCGGCATCGAAGTAGGCGGTTTCGCGTTGCAAGCCGCCTTGCAGATACCGGCCGGGCGCGAAATTGGTGAAATCGGTGAGCGGGTTATAGGGCCGCGCCTGACCGTTGCCCGAAAGCACCGAATCGATGCCGGGGCCGACCGCGTGCCCGCCCGGCGTGGCCGGGCTGCCGAACAGCAGCGTGCCGGAGGGTTCAACGGATGCGATCGGGTCCGCCGACCATGGGCGGTTGCTTTGCAGCACCGGGTCGCGCCGGTAAAAATCCAGTCCGAAGGCGACGTGGCTGGTGCCAAACCCATGGCCGCCGACCAGGCTGATCTCGCCGGTGCCATCGCCGCCCGCACCGGCGCCGGCGCCATACGTCTCGAGGTGCACGCCTTCGACCTGGTCTTTCAGTACGATGTTCACCACGCCGGCGACCGCGTCGGCCGCGTACTGCGGCTGCGTGCCGTCGCGCAGCACTTCGACATGATCGATGAAGGCGGCGGGGAAATCGTTCAGATCCACCGCCTCGTCGGTCTGTATGCCGCTGAGCACGAAGCGCCTGCCATCGACCAGCACCAGGGTGCGGTCGAAGTTCAGATTACGCAAATCCACGAAATACTCGCCAAAACCGCCGTCGTTCTGGGCGCCATTGACGCCTTGGGAGCCGAAGGCGGGTAGCTGGTCGAGCAGCGCGCCGATGGTGGAGGCGCCGCTGCGTGCGATGTCGGCGGCGCTCAGCAGTGTGGTGGAGGTGGGCGCTGCCTGCGCCGAGGGGGCGGAGACGGTGATCTGCTCGGCCTGCTGGGCCACCGCCGGGGCGCTGGCGAGGATGAAGGCCGAAAGGGCCAGGATACGGCGCAACACCGCGGCGTGGTGCATGCCGCGGCGTGCCATGGTCAACCCGGTTTCACCGGTGCAACAGAATCTTCATGGTGCGGGCTTGGGCGTAGGATGGGTCTTGACCCATCAAAGTGCGCGCACTGATGGGTCAAGACCCATCCTACTGATTCCCCGCCACCAGCTGTGCCGCTACCAGTGCGCGCGCCCAGCGTTGGAAATACGGATCCGTCGTCTGTTTCTCCAAGGCAGGCGCTGCCCGCGCCAGCAGCGGGCGGGCGCGGGCGGCGTCGTGCGCGTCCAGCGCGATGGCGGCACGCATGAGGTCGAGCTGGGCGCCGACCGTCGGGTCCATGACGAACTCGGCCATCGCCCGACTGTCCAGGCCTTGCAGAAGCGGCGCCGCCGCGGCGGACTGATGTGCGCTGATCAGGCAGAATGCCAGGTTGGCGCGGGTCATCTCCGTCAGGATCGCGGCCGGGCCGAACGACGCGCGGGCGCCCTCGTAGGCGCGCGTGGCCGCCGCTACCCCGGACGCGGTCTCGCCCGCCCGGCATTGCGCCTGCGCCGCATCGGCCAGTGTGCCGAGGGCGAAAAAACTCTGTTCGCCCCCCTTGGCCACGGCGAGCCGGTAGATCGCCAGCTGATTCGCCTCGGCATCGCGGTACCGCTCCAACTGCATATAGGCCTGGCTGCGGGTGCTGAGCATTTTCATGGTCATCAGATGGTCGGGGCCGTACACGCCGATGAAAGCCGGCTGGATCTGGTCGAGCAGGGGCACGGCGTCGGCGGGGTGCCCCTGGGCGATGAGCAATTGCGCCTGGAGCAGTTGCAAGGCCAGGGTCGCCGGGTCGCGCGGCCCGTTCAGCATCAGCCGCCGCCGCAGCAGATCCGCGACGATCGGCTCGGCGGTGCGCCAGGCGCCAAGCCGCATATAGGTCAGCACCAGCGACTGGCGCAGCGACAGCCTGGTGCCCTCGTCGAACACATCGGGCATCGCGTCGGCGGCATCGGCGGCGCGCCGATAGGCCGCCTGCGCCTGGCGCACGTCGCCGCCGACCATTTCGGTGGCGGCGACCGCGGCATCGAGCCACACCTTCGCCTCGGGCGCGCGCCTGCCCAGGGCCGGGACGGCGGGTGCGGCCTGGGCGATCAGCGCGCGGGCGCGGGCCATGGAGCCGGCCTGGCCCGAGTGCACCTCCATCGCCGCCTCATGCAGGCGCGCGATCGCCGCCTCCGCCTGGCCTTGCGGCCCGGCGCGGTCGAAGGCGCCGATCGCCTGCTGATAGGCGGTGCGCGCGGCGTCCGAGGCGGTGCGGCTGTCGAAGGCGCGCGCCAGCGAGAGATAGATCGAGCCCGCGACCAGCGGCTCATCGGCCAGCCGGCGGCCGATGCCGGCCTCCGCTGCCGCTGCTGCCTCCATCAAGGTTTCGTCCGCCTTGCCCGAGCGCGCCGGGTTGCCACGGCCGAACAGATCCTCGGTCAGAAAACTGTTCACCGCCTGGGCGATATGGGCGCGGCGGCGTGCCTCGTCGCGGTCGTGCACGGCGCGTATGCCGAACAGCGTCGAGAGCGCGAGCCCGGCCGCCATGGAGGCGGCGGCGGCGGCAATCCAGGGCCGGCGCAGGCGCGCCCGCTCCACTTCGCGCGCCAGACGCTCGGCCTGCGCCTGGCTGGCAGCCAGGCGCGCGGCCTCGGCCCGGCGGGCCGGCAGGGTGCGCAGACGCTCGGCCAGGGCTGAGGCGGAATCGAGCCTTCGTGCCGGGTCGCCGGCGGCGGCGTCGGCAATATCGGCGCGCAGCAGCGGGTCGGCGATATCTTCCTCCCAGCCCACGCTCAGGGCGCGGCCGAGGTCGCCGGTCGCCATCTGATAGAGGAGCACGCCGAGCGCATAAATGTCGGCGCGCGTGGTGGGCTGGCCGCCGGCGAGCACTTCGGGCGCCATGTAGCGCAGCGTGCCGCTGGCCCGGCCGCCATCGGCGTCCCGCAACCCTTGCAGGCTGATGTCGAGCGCCTCGTGGCGCGCTGCCTCGGTTAAGCCCCCGGCGCCGAAATCGACCAGCCGCAGCAACGGTGGTGCCGCCGCGCTATCCCCCGGCCTGTCGTCCGCCACCAGGATATTGGCGGGCTTGAGGTCGCCATGCAGCACGCCGGCGCTATGCGCCGCGGCCAGGCTGGCGGCGATTTGCGCCAGCATGGCCAGCCGGGTTTCCAGCGGCAGCGACGCCAGGCCGCCCTGGGCCGCGGACCACGCTGGCAGGTCCGGGCCGCCATAGCTGCTTTCAATAAAACCCGGCTGGCCGTCCAGATCCCATTCGATGATGCGTACCAGGTCGTCGCGAGGGCCGAGGATGGTCTGCAGCACGCGCGACAGCGTGGCCTCGCGCCGCAACGCCTCCAGCCGCGCCGCGGAATCGGCGAATTTGAACACGCGCGCCTCGTGGGTTTTCACATGGCGGGCGAGCCAGACGTCGTTCAGCGGCGCCGCGCCGAGAACCCGTTCGAGCCGCCATTGCGGGCGGCCCGGCACCGCCTCGCCAGGCTGCAAGGTGAAGGCGAGCCGCGGCGGCTCGCGCGCCACGCTCACCTCCACCGGCAGGCTGATGCGGTAGCCGGCGCCGTGCACCACCTCGATGATATCGCGCGCGGTCTCGCCGAGGCCGGCACGCAGCTTCGACATGGCGGTGGCCAGCGACGCCTCGGAAATATGATCGGCATTGCCCCACACCGCCTCGATCAGCGTGCGCTTGCTGACCAGCGCGCCGGGACGGATCAGCAGCGCGTGCAGCAGCGCCGTGGGCTTGGCTTCCAGCGGGCGTCGCTGGCCATCGACGCTCAATTCCAGCCGCGCCTCGTCGAACTGGATGGTGCCGACGCTGAGGATGCGCCGCGGCGGCGGCCCGCCCGCCACGCTCAAGGTCGGTCCCAAAAGGGTAAGTCGGCGGGCATTTTGGAAAAAATGCTTTCTGATCAAGCGCGTAAGAAATTCTTCATAATATCATAAGGGACAACGGCCCTCGCGCGCCACAGTTTTGGGCCGTCGCCGGTCACGGCAGAAACTCACGCCGCGGATTGCAGCGGACCAGTATGAAGGAAGTCCCAATGACACCCATTTCGCGGCAGCGCGCCCTGCTCGCCGGCTGCCTCTCCCCGGCGGGGTGCCTCACCCTGGCCGGGTGCCTTACCCTGCTCGCTGCCGGCGCGCACGCGACGAGCTACACCACGACCGCGTTCAACATTGCCAACGCGACCTACGTCTATCCGGTTGCCATCAACGATGCCGGGACCGTTGTCGGCTATTATGGCACCAAGAGCGGCAATCCCCAGGGCTTCACCTACATCAAGGGTAAGGCGGCGTCGGTGAGCTACCCGAAGGCGACCCAGACCTATATCTCCGGCATCAACAGCGCCGGCGAAATCGTCGGCACCTACCGCGACGCGAACGGCTTCTTCCACGGCTTCACCCACACGGCGAAAACGGGTTTCGTCGATGTCAGCGTGCCCAATGCCACCGCGACCTCGCTGGAGGCCATCAATGACAAGGGCGTGGCCGTGGGCAGCAGCACCAGCCCGGCCGGTGTGACGACGGTCATCACCTACGCCAATGGCGTCTTCACGACCCCTGCCATTACCACGGGCAGCACGCCCGTGCCGGTTGCGATCGACAACGCGGGCGAGATCGCGGGGTGGTTCGACAGTCCGAACTCGCACGGCGAGAGCAGCTTCATCTATGTCAATGGCGCGGCCAGAATTCTGACGAACCCGGGCGACGTTTTCTACAGCCAGGTCTATGGCATGAATGTGCATGGCGTGGTGGTCGGGCAGGCGGCAACCGTCAATGGCAACCAATATGGCTTCAGCTACCACGGCAGCCATTACCAGCTGTACGTCAACACGTGCCCGAGCGGGAGCGAGTGCTTTTTTGAGGGCATCAACGCCAGCGGCGTGATCGCCGGCGTGAATTTCACCGGGCCGGACAAGTCCACCGCTTTCGTCTGGCCGGAGACGGGCACCTACATCACCCTGCCGGCGCCCAATGGCAACGACACGAATTATGCTGCCACTGCCATCAATGATGCGGGCGTGGTGGTTGGCGAAGCCAGTGTTGGGGCGTTCATCTCGACACCTTCGCCGTAAGCAGAACGCAGCACTTATTTTTTTAAAGAAAGAAGCAAAAAACTTTTGGATATCTGGCCGAGCCTGTCAGGCGAGGCCGAAGCCAGAGGGACAAAAGTTTTTTGCGTCTTGTTTCAAAAAACTGTTTCCCGTCTTCCTCACAAACCGGAATAAAAGGCCTCCCGACATGAAAAAAACCAGCCTTCTGGCCGGCGCCTTCTGCGCCTGTGCCGCCACCGCCGTGGCTGCGCCGCTCACCTACAGCTACACCAAGATCACCATTCCCGGCTTCGGCGTCTATCCGACCGCGATCAATGCCACCGGCACGGTGCTGGGCAATTACTACGACAGCTCATTCCAGGAGCATGGCTTCATCTACAAGAACGGTGCAGTCACGACATTCGATCCGCCTGGCTCGATCGGCACCACGCCCGCGGGCATCAATGCCGCCGGCGAGATCGTTGGCAGCTATCAGGATCAGAACTACACCCAGCACGGCTTCATTCTGCTTATCAGCAGCACCGGCGCGCAGAAATTCACCAGCGTGGATTATGCCGGCTCGCCCGGCTTCGCCTTTACCGGCATCGATAATGCGGGCCTGCTGCTCGGCAATGCTTCGGGCCCGGATAATGCGCAATTGCTGGTCCGCTATGCAAAGGGCAGCTTCACTACGCTGATTTCCTCCAACGACCCCACGGTCTATAGCGTGAGCGCCTTCGGCAATATCGCCGGCGCCTATGAAATCTTTCCGGCCGGGCAGCCGTTTCCGAACCTGGCCGCCTTTGTCGATGTGGGCGGCACACAGACCCAGATCAGCCTGCCGAACGCGGTGAACTCCGTTGCTTACAGCATCAACACCAAGGGCACGGCGGTCGGTTACAGCGCCAATAGCTCCGGCGTGCTGAGCGGCTTCATGTTCTCTCATGGCGTGGTCACCACAGTCACCGCGCCGAACAGCGTGAGCAGCTATCTGACCGGCATCAATGCCGCCGGCTGGAGCGTCGGTGTTGCGTTCGACTCCAGCAACAACGAAACCAGCTACCTGTATGTCGATGGCAAATTCACCCCCATCAGCGTCCCCGGCGGCGCCAACACCGGTGCCTTCGCCATCAACGATTCCAAGCAGATCATCGGCACCTACCATGATTCCAATGGCCAGGAGGTTTTTCTGGCCACGCCAGTCAAGTAAGAGAAGAACGTAAGGCAGAACTCGTTTTTTGAAAAAAGAAGCAAAAGACTTTCGGTTATTGGCTGAGCCTGCAAGGATAGACCGAAGCCAGATGATCAAAAGTCTTTTGGTTCTTTTTTTAAGAAAGCACTGCCTGCTTCGCACACATATTATTACCCAAGAGGATAACATGCGTAAATTCTGTTACTGTACCGCCGCATCGATCGCCCTGCTGCCGCTCCTGGCCGCCGCCGCACCTTACGGCGCCGGCACCGACACACAGGCGCGGATTGCGTCCATTCCGGAGGGCACGGTCATTACGCCGTCCTCCGGCCTGTCCATCGGCACGTTTGCGCATACCAACGTGAAGATTTTCGTCCCCGCCGGCAGCCGCGCGCTGTTCTCCGCTCCCTTCGGCAAGTATGAAACGCCCGCCTCGCTGGCCTGCATCTACGGCCTCACCCTCCCGGTGGTCGGCTGCAACCCGGAGACGCTGACCAAGGTCGCCGCCACCGGCAGCAGGATCGTTGCCATCGTCGATGCCTTCGATGATCCGACGGCCGCCAGCGACCTGGCCGCCTTCAGCAAGCAATATGGTCTGCCGGCGATCACCTCGAAGAATTTCGAAGTGGTCTATGGCAGCGGCCAGAAGCCGAACGAGGATTCGTCGGGCGGCTGGGAGGTCGAGGAATCGCTCGATATCCAGATGGCGCACGCGCTGGCGCCGAAGGCCAAGATCGTGCTGGTGGAAGCCGCCTCGAACTCCAACGCTGCCCTCATCCAGGCCGAGCGGGTTGCCGTCAAGCTGGTTGCGGACGCCGGCGGCGGCGAGGTTTCCAACAGCTGGGCCAGTGGCGAATTCAGCTCCGAGACGGCGGAGGAAGGCGCGTTCAACGGCGACAAGGTGGTGGTGTTCGCCTCCTCCGGCGACAGCAACGGCACCGGCGCGCCGGCTGCCCTGCCGAATGTCATTGCCGTCGGCGGCACCACGATCAACCGCGGCGCGGGCGGCAATGTCGTCAGCCAGACCGCCTGGGCCGATGACGGCGGCGGCTTGAGCGAATTCGTGGCCACGCCTTCCTATCAGAAGAGCGTCACTGCCGTCGTCGGCACGCACCGCGGCATTCCCGACATCGCTGCGGACGCCAATCCGACGAGCGGCGTGTGGATTTACGACACCACCCCCTATGGCGGCCAGGTGCTTGGCTGGGCGGTGATCGGCGGCACCAGCGTGGCCAGCCCGGCGATGGCGGCGCTGGTGAATTCGGCCGGCAGCTTCAACGTCTCCACCGCAGCCGAACTCGCAGAGATGTATGCCAATCAAGGCGTCGGCAAGAGGTTCATCGACATCGTCAAGGGCGCCTGCGGCAACGCGCCGTCCGGCTCAGCGTCGGTCGGTTATGATCTGTGCACCGGGATCGGTGCACCGTATGGCAAGGTCGGCAAGTAGAGCCTATGGCCGGCGTGCGCTCTGTGGCGCGCGCCGAAGCCAGATCGGCGCAAAACGTTTATTCATGCGGCCTCGCCTGGCGCCTGTAGGCCGATGCCGACCCTGCGGCTAAGCTAAGGGGCGGATACGACATCCGCCCTACGGGGAGCTGCCATGACCGACACAGCACCGCTGCGCGACCGGCCGCATGTTCTGCTGATCGATGACGAGAAGCAGATTCACCGCTTCCTCTGCCCGATGCTGGAAGCCGCCGGCTACGAGGCGGGCGGGGCCGAGACCGCGGCAGACGCGCTGCGCCAGGCGGCTGCGTTGCCGCCGGCGCTGATCCTGCTCGACCTCGGGCTGCCGGATCTGGACGGGCAGGACCTGCTGCGCCGGCTGCGCGAGTTCTGCGCCGCCCCGATCATCGTGCTCTCGGCGCGCGACCGGCCGCAGGAGAAGATCAAGGCCCTGGATGCAGGCGCCCGCGATTACGTCGAAAAACCGTTCGACGTGGGCGAACTGCTCGCACGCATCCGCGCCGCCCTGCGCACCGGCCCCGCCTTGCCGCCCGATGCGCTGTTCCGCAGCGGCGTGCTGGAGGTGGATTTGCAGCGCCGCCTGGTCCGCGTGTCGGATCAGGCTGTGGCCCTGACGCCGCGCGAATACGACCTGCTCTGCCTGCTCGCGCGCAATGCCGGCCGGGTGATTACCCACAAGCAGCTGCTCACCTCCGTCTGGGGCCCGGCGCATACCGGCGATGTGCAATACCTGCGCGTGTATGTCGGCCATCTGCGGCAGAAGCTAGGGGCGGAGGCCGGTGCCAGGGTGCTGACCGAGTCCGGGGTGGGCTACCGGCTGCTGGAGGATGACGCCGGTTGATCCTGTGGGGGAATTGTTACCGTCCGCCACAGTGTTCACATTCCCGAGAGAAATTTTTCACCGATTCGGGGCGGAAAAGGCCAATCTTCTGTTGCTTCTACGCAAGGACCTTGCCATGTGTGCAACGGGACACATCTCCTCACGAGAAGTTTAGGTTAAAAAGCACTCACCAAACTCTGAACAGGTGTCGCATGATCAGATTGCGTTCCGAAGTCGAGTGCACTATCATTCCGTTTCCGAAGCGCCCCGCCAGCGCGGGCCTCACCTCGCGCGACCGGATCGAGGTTGGCCGGTGGGAGGAGGAGGCGCGGCTGCTGGGGTATGACCGGCTGGTGATTAACGACCGCGAAGCCTTCGACCCGCCGGACACCGACAGTTTTCTCAGCATCTACCGGGCCGGCGACTCCTGGGCCGCCTGGGGGGTCGCGCGCCGCGGCGGCAACATCGTTGCCTGGTGCGGCAAGACCGGGGCCGATCTGGGGCCGTTTGTCTCGGTGTCGGAGGCGCTGACGGCGATACTGCCCGTGCCGGTGCGGCGGCCGGTGTCCGCGGCGTCCTAGACCGAGGCGAGACGACGAAAGCCCAGGGCACCCGACTGCCTCAGCGTCGCGGCTGTTTGCGCACGTTTTTGTTTTTTTCAAAAAACAAGCGCGTGCTTCTTTTTCCTGTTCCTGCCGATACGAGATCCCAGGCCAAACCTCACCGCACAGCAAGGCTCCGCTGCAACCGCGCGATGGCGCCGGGCAGGCCGCGGACCTTCAGCACCCGGCCGGTCTCGTCATATGCCTCAGACAAGACCCGCGCGCTATCGTACACCTCGCCGATCAGCCCTTGTTTGGCATAAGGCAGCACCAGCACATCCTCCACCATGGCCGCCTCGAA
>Ga0116231_10005890_pt1 | contig 23840 bp, 18 predicted proteins | sample S1TSphgellanicum_2_FD_89695 | JGI IMG/M metagenome (GOLD analysis project Ga0116231, IMG submission 89695) | Host-associated microbial communities from peat moss isolated from Minnesota, USA - S1T2_Fd - Sphagnum magellanicum MG | ecosystem: Host-associated > Plants > Peat moss > Unclassified...
CCCCCCTCCCTTTTTCTCTCCCTTTTCCATTTTTTTTTTTTTTTTTGTTTTTTTTTTTTTTTTTTTTTTTTTTTTTTTTTTGAGGTTTTTGGAAGATTATTTTGTTTTTTTTTTTTTTTTTTTGGTAGTGCTTTGTTGGTGTGGTTGTTTCTTCTAGTGGGTGTTGTTGTTGTTGTTGTTGTTGTTTGGGAGGACTTGGGGTCGACTTTGATCAGCTTGCTTTGTTGTGGAGGAGCTTTGATGTGCTTGCTTGCTGTTTACAAGCAGCGCCTGACGCTATGGAGATCATCATCATCATCAGCAACACCATGTCGCGGATTGGGTGAACGTTTGGGGATTCTCTAAAGTTTGGTTGGAGATTTTGCTTCAAAGGGGAGATTTTTGAGTGTTGGGAATTTTGTGCACAACATTCGGGAGGAAGAAACAGAAGAGATAAGATCTCGAATTTTGTAGCAGGGACGGCTTTGTGTCTGCGTTGTTTTGGGTTGGATAGTTGCTTTAAGAAGAAGAGGTCAAGGTCGGGGAGGAGAGGAGCAGCACCAAGATAGATAGATAGATAGATAGACAGAGCCGGTGCAATATATGTTGGGGAGAATCTGAAGTCGCGAAGGCTTGGGTGATCATGGCGTCGCCGAGGTCGGCTGCAACAGGCGGCCTAGGATTCCGTGGGAATGTAGCGAAACAAGGGAGTACGCAGTCGAACAACACGCGTGCAGGAGCAACAGCAGCAGCAGCTGGAGGTTTGGAGAATTCCAGCAATGTGTCATCCAGCAACAACATCCCAGTGCACCCGCATGCGCGCAGAGGCGGACGCTACATGAACTTGTCGCGAGATGACAGTTCCATGGGAGGAGGAGACAGCGAGATGGGCTCCGAGTTTCTCTACACAGTACACATTCCTGCTACTCCGGATCACCAGCCGATGATGTCCGCCACGCCTTCGTCCGTGCGCTCCATGGACCCCGGAATTGCAGGGAAAGCCGAGCAACAGTTCGTGTCCAGCACCATCTTCACGGGGGGTTTCAACAGTGTGACGAGAGGACACGTGATGGAGAAGATGATGGAGGGAGAGTCCAATCACCCGCAACTGGCTTGCGCACGCGGGGCGATTTGTGCCGTGGAAGGATGCGATGGCAATGCCATGCGAGACGAGCGAGGAGAAGACATGGTTCCTTGCGATTGTCAGTTCAAAATCTGCCGCGACTGCTACATCGACGCTCTCAACGGCTCTGGCAAATGCCCCGGATGCAAAGACGAGTACAAGATCCTCGACGAGCCGACGATGAAGAGCAGCAACAACAGTAGCACTAAGGGCACCACCACTGACACGGATCTGCGCGCCTTGCCACCGCCGAGCACTGACAGTGGCAACAAGAACCTGGAGCGGCGTCTTTCGCTGCTCAAGACACAGCCCAACAACAACAACAACAACAACCAGTCCTCGGATTTCGATAGCGCTCGCTGGTTGTACCAAACTAAAGGCACTTACGGCTATGGCAACGCGCTATGGCCCAAGAGCGATGGCTACACTGGACCCACTGACACTAGCATTCCGCCTTCCGTGGGTGCTCAGCCTGATTTTGTGGACAAGGCCAGAAGGCCTCTCTCCCGGAAGATCAGCGTTTCAGCCGGCATTCTCAGTCCCTACAGGTACGCAATGCCCAAAACCTAGTGCCCTTGCTTTCTTGCTTGCTTGCTTGCCAAATGTTGCAGAACATTTTGGAACCCACGCACCCATGAACCCTACCATGATTTTCTTCGTCTTCTTCCTTCAGATGGTCCTTTCTACAGAAGCTTCTTCCTTGCTTGTGGGTTTTTTGGTTTGTGTCTCTTCTGCTGCAATCTCTGAACAGAGTTGTTGTTGTTGTTGTTCTTCTTCTTCTTATTGTTTTTTGTGATGGGTTTTGTTGTTGCTTTCAGGTTGTTGGTGCTCATTCGGCTAGTCGTATTGGTGTTGTTTCTGACATGGCGTATCAGTCATCCCAACACAGATGCAGTTTGGCTATGGGGGATGTCAGTTGTCTGCGAGGTTTGGTTTGCCTTCTCGTGGATTCTGGATCAGTTCCCGAAGCTGTGTCCCATCAACCGGAGCACAGATCTCCAAGTGCTCAAGGAGAAGTTTGAAATGCCAACTCCTGAGAATCCATCGGGGAGATCTGACTTGCCAGGCATTGATGTGTTTGTCTCCACCGCTGACCCTGAGAAGGAACCACCCATCACAACTGCTAACACCATTCTCTCCATTCTTGCAGCTGAGTACCCTCTTGAGAAGCTCTGTTGCTATCTGTCAGACGACGGTGGGGCTCTTCTCACGTTTGAAGCCTTGGCTGAGGCTGCAAGCTTTGCACGTGTCTGGGTGCCCTTCTGCCGTAAGCATTTGATCGAGCCTCGCAATCCTGAGACCTACTTTCTGTTGCGACGTGATCCCACAAAGAACAAAGTGAGGCATGACTTTGTGAAGGATCGTCGGCAAGTGAAGAGGGAGTATGATGAGTTCAAGGTACGGATCAATGGGCTGCCTGAGGGTATTCGGCGCCGCTCAGATGCATACAATGCACATGAGGAAATTCTGGCAAAGCGTACACAACTCGAGACAGGGATTAATGGCTCTGACGCACCCAAGGTGCCCAAGGCCACTTGGATGGCAGATGGCACACATTGGCCTGGCACGTGGATTCAATCTGCAAAAGAGCATTCACGTGGAGACCATGCTGGCATCATTCAGGTACCCCTAATAACTCACACACACTCTGCTGTCTGTGGGTATTATGCATCCTATGTGGGTCAGGGTTTTTGCATTTTACCATTGAAACTGACATCAAGTGAGGTGTCCAGGTGATGCTATCTCCTCCTACTAGCGAGCCACTGATGGGGAGCAGTGATGATGCGAATATCATTGACACGACAGACATTGACATTCGCCTACCCATGTTAGTCTACATGTCACGAGAAAAGCGACCAGGTTATGACCACAACAAAAAAGCGGGTGCAATGAATGCACTTGTTCGCACAAGTGCAATCATGTCCAATGGACCCTTCATGCTCAATCTGGATTGTGATCACTACATCTTCAACTCCAATGCGCTCCGAGAGGCCATGTGTTTCTTTATGGATCGAGGTGGTGACCGTATCTGTTATGTCCAGTTTCCACAACGGTTTGAAGGTGTTGACCCCAATGACAGATACGCTAATCACAACACAGTCTTCTTTGATGTGAATATGCGAGCATTGGATGGACTGCAAGGGCCTGTGTATGTTGGCACAGGTTGTGTCTTCCGCAGAATGGCTTTATATGGATTTGACCCACCGAGGGCCAGAGATCATGGTGGATGCTGGAGTTTCTGCTGCTGCTGCTGCTCACGTGAGAAATCAAAGATGAAGACTCTGAAGAAGTCTCAGAGGGGTGCAGAGGTTGCTGCTCTGGCAGGTGGCATGAGTGATGAGGATGAGGATGTAGAAGCAGTTATGTTGCCCAAGCAGTATGGTTCCTCTGTGATCTTTGCAGCCTCCATCCCTGTGGCAGATTACCAAGGACGACCACTGGCTGATAAGGGTGTGCACAATGGACGTCCAGCAGGCGCTCTCACAGTACCCCGGGAACCATTGGATACCAGCCTTGTTGCTGAGGCTATTAATGTTATCTCGTGTTTTTATGAAGATAAGACTGAATGGGGCTCACGTGTGGGCTGGATTTATGGTTCTGTCACGGAGGATGTTGTGACGGGTTATCGGATGCACAATCGTGGCTGGCGATCCATCTACTGTGTCACCAAGCGTGATGCGTTCCGGGGAACAGCACCCATCAATCTCACTGACCGATTGCATCAGGTCTGCTTTTTGTCAAGAGCATCTGTTTCCAAGTCTCACATTCCAACATTCACTCATGAACCATCTTGTGGTATTGTAGGCTATAAGTCTAGTATTCTAGCTATATTCTCTACCGCTTCACTTGCGGCAGTTGCTTTTGCATATGCATCTGATGGCTACTATCTGGTGGCTATTATCTGGTGTCATTCATGAGAGTTAGGTTGCACTATAATAGTGCGAGCTAGAAACTGTTTCACATGAGGCCAAAAGCTCAGATGTTGGTGGGTGTGGTGAAACTATTTTGCAGGTGCTGAGGTGGGCGACAGGCTCAGTTGAGATTTTCTTCTCACGCAACAATGCGATGCTTGCCAGCCCACGCATGAAATTCTTGCAGCGAGTTGCATACCTCAATGTTGGCATCTACCCTTTCACCTCCATCTTCCTGCTGGTCTACTGCTTCTTACCAGCTCTCTCACTATTCACCGGCCAGTTCATTGTCCAAACCTTGAACCTCTCCTTCCTCATCTACCTGCTCATCATTTCTGTTTGCCTCTTTGGGCTTGCGGTACTGGAAGTGAAATGGTCAGGCATCACACTGATAGATTGGTGGAGAAATGAGCAGTTTTGGGTGATTGGTGGCACCAGTGCTCATCTTGCCGCTGTGTTCCAAGGATTACTTAAGGTGATGGCTGGTGTGGAAATCTCATTCACACTGACTTCCAAATCTGGAGGTGAAGATGAAGATGATTTGTATGCTGATCTGTACGTCATCAAGTGGTCATCACTGTTTGTACCACCGCTTACCATCATGTTGACCAATGGTATTGCCATAGTTGTTGCAGTTGTACGCACAATATACAGCTCAAACCCCGAGTGGAGCAAGTTGGTGGGGGGTGTGTTCTTCAGCTTGTGGGTGCTCATGCATCTCTACCCATTTGCAAAAGGGTTGATGGGCAGGGGAGGAAGGACCCCGACAATTATCTATGTGTGGTCTGGCTTGCTGGCTGTCATCATCTCTCTCTTGTGGGTTTACCTCAGTCCGTCAAGTAACTCACAATCACAAGGATTAAGTGGAGGTTTCCAATTTCCTTAAAGACACTGACACCGAACATGGATGCAGGAGCGCTACCCTCTCCCCCATCTCTTGTGGGTTTTACCAATTCTTCACCATGGAAAACTGCCCTGACACTTTGTATACCCCCTGAAGACACTTACACCAGGCCTTGCCTTAACCCCCCTTTGAACACCTAACCCTAAAAAGACATCATCAACAGTTTGGCTGGTCATGTTATGATATGGGAGCTCAAGAATTAACAAAAGAATGGATCGGAGTCTTTTTTTTTTGGAGCCGGAGAAAGAGGCTGATTGGTGAAGAGATTCGTTGTATTTAACTTGAAAGCTCTGTGAAGAGCTTTCTGCGGGAGAATTACATACAGAGCTGGACCAGGATAACGGTGGGAGATTTCTTCTTAAATTGAAGTGCAGCTGGATTATCAGAGCTTGATCAAGACTGCATCCAGAGGCTTAATTTAGAGTTAGGATTATTTCTTGGTCAAGAGCTGTGAGAAGGTCAATCATCACAGCTCTAACATGTGCAGGGATTTCTATCTTTTATTCTGGGATTAATTCAAGACAGAGAGATTGATTTTCAAAGGGAGGTGCTTATCTGGAGAGAAGAAGCAGGCCATGATGGATTTTAACAAACACAGCAGACCAGAGGATCTCTCGTGTATTTGGAAAGCAGCCAGAAAAGAGTTTAGAGATGAATAAAGTGCAGACCTGCAAGTCTGCAGTTCTTTGTCCAAGTCTCTTGACAGTAGTAGTACACTGACTAAATGAGTTTTATGGGTGGTAGGTTTTGTGATCTCATTTTTGAGACTTTGTTGTAGCATTCTGTGTTTGTGCGATTGGAACCAAAATTGGTTACTTCTCTCCAATTCTCACGTGAATAATTGGCACAGAGGTTACGAGAGTGATGGGCTGGCCTTTTTGCAGCTGGGATCCTCCTCTCAGGCTGGATCAACTGGTGACAACAAATACATGAGGCTCTGCCATCAGTGCCAGTGGAAAATCTGGCAACTCAGGTCCATTGCTTCTGAATCCCTGCATAACCCATGTGTGAAGAAGATCTTCTGTGACCACCCATTGCTAGTTTGCAAACTCTTTCTTTTGAAAAAATGTACTGCAAAATGCCTAGCATTTTCCATAGACGTCATCTGCTTGAAGATGAAGACTGCTAACCTCCTGTTCACTGCCCATAATGCCTTCATATTGATCAATGGCAAAGCTTGGTTTTGGTATCTCTCCATGCTATCATCCACCAATTTCAAGCTTACCCATGTACTCTAATGAACCACTGCTCATGTGATGTCTTCAGATTGATTGATCCGTGGCAAAGCTTAGTTTTTTGATTTATCCCTCCACCCAAGTACCCATCAATTTCAGGCTAACCCATATCTTCTAATTAACCATGACGTCTGACAGACAAGTGTAAACTTTGTGGTTGCATCCATTTCTATGTAAAATATATGTGCTAAATTGTATGATTACATGTATTCATTTCAAAGCTCTTCAATTTTGGCTAAGAGTTTTATAAAACTAAGATTAAGGGTGAGTAATATTCTGGATAGCTTCTAAAGGATTCTATTCTCTCGAGCTGTTAGGGTTTAAGAAGGGTTCAACTTACAGTATCTCAAATCAACAGAAGCAGAGGAGGATAGGTGGAAATTGCATTCTGCAAAAGGAGAATGCCATTTTCTTTCTACAATTCCTGCTTTAAGATTTTAATTATTGGCTTGAGCCAACAAGCAGCAATCAGCATTTTTATTCTGGCAAAATTTCAAAACCCCTTCTTTGATCGTCACTTAATCAACAAGGTTGTGTGTCACACTGTGGCCTTGCCATTTACATTAAAAAGTATCTTAAGAAGGCAAAAGAAGACTGTTGGAAACTCAAATATTTCACCATGCCAAAATATGATCTTCAAAAAAATCCTCTAAATGAAACCAAAATTCTTCAAGATATTATAACTCTATAACTAATCTCAGGTTTCGACACAAGCCAAAATAACATCTTTCAAAAATCCTCATGTTAAAATAGACATATTTATTACCTAGTAGGGGCCAAAATCCATTAAGCTACTATGCTCTATAACAAATCTAAACACAATATCCTTGCCTTGGTAGCCAAGGCCAACAAACAGCACAAGTAATATGCAAGAACCCTCTCTAAAAGTATGAGGAGGAGGAGCTCCTTGCAGCTTGCATGACTTTTGCACAGGCCACATGCAGAAGACATGCAATATTTAAGTACAACGCACTGATTTGAACAATCTCATTGACCACAAATTTTTTTTGCTTTGCACCTAGGCATGAGACTATGAGTCTATTACAACATTGAAGTGCGAGTTTACTGAAAATAACTCTTCAAAACAATTGAAGGATCAAAACTCTCATTGGCCACATCACCTTTTTTTTCCTTTTTTTTTTTTCCTTTAGGCACAATTCAATTCTTCAATGTCCCTATACATTTGTGTAAATTTGTTACACCTTATATTATATGAAAAGCATCCTCACCCATGCGCATTGTAAGAGCATGTTTTGAACATAGAGCAATAAAAACTTATTGGGACAACATAATGCAATGGTTGGTGAAAGCTTAGGGTTTAGGGTTGGGATCTAAATCGTGTTGTGGATTGATCAAATTGCTTGATTGGTCTAGTAGTTGCTTTGCCATTTGTGTGATTCATATTAATTAGATCATTGGTGCACTAACAACTTTTTCTTTTTGAAGGAGCCATATTGATTGGCCCATCAGCAATTTTTTGTGGAACATTGGGTGTGCCCCCATTAGAAGCATCTCTTTGAACCCCAAGTTGCAAAATAGAATAAAATTTGCTCCCCTAAATCTCACCTTTTTGGTTTATATACATGGGAGTGAACTTTGGCAAACCATATGGGATAAAACCCAAGTGCTATTGGGAATATTTTAGGGAATATATTTGGGAACACTTTGGGAACATGATGGGAACACATTGAGAACAAGAGGGAAAAAAAACAAAAAATCCCTCTCCCCCCACCCCCTCAAAAGAAACTAGATTTGTCACCCATTGACAACAAATTTCCCTTGATATGCATCGGCTTAAATAGCTGTGAAATATCATGGGAAAAAACTTTTAAAAAGACCCAAGGCATTTTAGAAAATGGAACACCTATGCTTGTAGGCATTCCAATTTTCAAAACATCCTGCAAGTCTTTTACAATTTGTAAATGCAATTCCAAATACACTAAGAAAAATGTTAGACGTCTTTATGGCTAAAAACAAATTTTGGTGGAAATTTTTGATTTTTTTTTTCCTAATTTAAATTTAACTGGTTCTCCTTTTTTTGGGGAAATTTTTCAATATCACAAAATTGGAAAAAACAATACACCCTAACTTTGAATTCCCAAATGGACATGGTTGTTGGACATTGGTGTTCCTAGTGATGGTTTCAAGATAACTGAGCAAATGAAAAGTCTGCAACTTGTTTTAAATTTGGCTTTGTAGCTTAAGTCATTAACCTCCAATTTTGTGTCAATATTTTTCCATAATACATCACTTGCTTCAGTTTTTTTTTCAATTAAATTGCAATATTGAAAACTTGGAGTTTTTTTCCCAAAAAAACAAGAAAATTAGTTGAATTTACACTTGAAAAACAAAAATTTCCCAGATTTCCTCAAATTTTTTGGTAAAAAAACAACAAAATATGTCCCCTAGAAAAACCATTGGTTTTCATGACGATATGACATTCGGAAACAAACACTTGAAGTTCATTTAATAGATGTTTCAAGAGTAGCTTTTGTACAACTAAGCATCATATAATGGCACCAAATTGCATTGTATCTCATCTTCCAAGCAACTGAGATGATATACCCACACAAGTAGTGTTTTTTTTCTTTTGCAATTCCAAAATGTCTAAAGGTCATTGCCAAAAAAAATTTCAAGCAAACATTTGTGTTTTTATCATCAACTGATGAAAAAAGTTAAATTCAAATTATTATTAGAAATTAGGAAATTTACAGTAATACTTATTATAGGTTTTTTTTGGTCTACCCAATTTTAAATTGACCACTGACATTATTTTGGAATATTTTAAATATCAAATTAGAGTTCCAGTTATTGACAACAAATAAATGGATTAAGTGAGATTATTCCAGTAAAATATATACTACCCCTAGTAGGGAAAACGTGTTCAAAATCTGAAATTGTAATATGTATTTGAAAAGTTATGTTTCCAATTGGAAATTCTAGGATTAATAAGGTGATTAATGGGCACATGCACACTAAGTTAACATAATTTTAAAACCCACTTTGCATCTAGCACCCTGCACCTTGTGTCACCATTACGGCTTGGGCAAATAGATGTGTCTAGTTCAAAGACTTGTTACAACACTGCCCAAGGGATAATTGGTCCATAGATGCACGATCCTAATGTGGAGTCCTAGCATGGATGCTTTATCTTACATTTGTTTACACCATATTTTAGATGTGATAAAAAATAAAGGTTGATGCACGATCCTAATGTGGAGTCCCAACATGGATGTTTTACCTTACATTATTTTTAATATTTTAGGTGTGGTAAAAAAAAAAAAATTTTGAACAAAAGGGGCTCATTTTCCAACACTACCAGCTTCAACAGCTAAGTGTTCCCAAGCAAGAGTAACAAGCCCAAGATTCAATTACATTAATGTGACAAGAACGAATGCACATTTGATACCTTCACTAGCACTTGCTCCCCCTCCAATAAAGGCACCCAACATGTGCTCCTTTTCCATCTTAGGTAAGCAAGTTTCGTTTGGGGCCTACACATTGGTTTTATAGTTGATGAATTGAAGGAAGGAAAGGACACAAGTATTTTATTTTGTACTTGGTTGAATTTCTCATTGTTTTGCCCTTGAAGTTTCTGTACCCATGGAATATAGGTGCACAATGAACTAGTGATGGTGGACTCTTCAATGGCTAACCAAATAACATCATGGCACAACACAATCAACAGCTAGAAGATGCATATCTTGGTGACCATTGATTGGTGTTCAAGAAAAACGTATTCCTATTATCAAATTGATGATGTATTCTTGTGTGAGAAAATTCTGTGTGTGCACACTAAGTCTTCTACCTTCCTTTCATGTCTGCTCACAATGTTGACCCAATGTTTGTTTTATTTCCTGGTCTTGTTCCCTACAGCAGGTCAAATGCAAAGTTTGAAGAGTCCTTTAGTATTAACCTGCCACATTTTGGGTCATGAGTGTAGTATGTGATGATTCATGTCAAAAGATTGTTCTGAATCCTTCCAATGAACTTCTTGTCTGCACAATTTTTGGGCATTGTTTTGACCACTAGATCACACATGTAAAGGAAAATGATGTTGAACTCGTAAGTAACAACTTTCTTAGAGTCCATTTATGTATTTCTAACATGTATGTATGAGAAAGTTAATTTTCTGGCAATGGTCAGTTTCATTATGAAAACTTTAAGAGATTTTTTCCAACAGCATTATCTAAACAATTATTGTTTACATATATGAATTAGGGGTAGCAACAAGCAGATGCAAATGCAGCAACTGAGGAATCAGAACCATTTATGAGCTCATGTAGACTTGGTATCTGGTAGTCAAGCACTAAAAAGTGATAAAACCCTAGAGTCCCAATAGCAACCTACTAGTTTATTAAAGTATTTGTAGTTGAAAAGTTAAGCAAATTGGTTACTTTTCCATTGTGATGTTAAAGCCATGGAGGAACTTATCTAAACTAACTGTAGCTATAGTTGCAGAACTAATCATGTTTTCTTTAGAGAAAATCAATCAATGCAATGATGCTCAAATTTAATTCTTACATAAATTGGATCGATCATGTCATGGGATAGGACACGCATACTTGTTGGGTTAGAATTGTGCTCATGAATGGAAGCTTGATGAAGTTGTGAGGTTGGAATAAGACCATGAGCTTTGTTGATAGTTTTCTTTATGTGGCTATCAAAAAAATTTAAAACTGGCTCTACACCATATTGACTGATGATGAAGGCTAATGAAAATATCCTCAACGGTGTCCTTAATTGTGCCGTTTTGTTGCGATGGTGTGGGGCAAACAACATTGACAAGAGAGTTCAAATTGGATGTTTTTGGTGCAGAGAGGTTATTTCTCCAAGTCGAAAAGAAATCCCACGAATGCTATAATGGGTGATGATGATACCATTATGTTGGATGATCTCCTCTCAACCCCTAAGCTAGATTGAGATACGGAACATTAAGTTTTTACATCACAACAATAACATGGCTTTGCAGTTCATTATGTTCATTGTATGTATTGCTCATGTGTGGGACATGCAAAGTTGATGCTATGTAATTATCAGGCTAAGGATTCTTTTTGACGTTATGAATTGCATTTGTAGTTTTTAATATGAAGCAATTTCATGCATGTCTATGGGTGTAACTGAAAAAAGAATTAACATTCCATTGAAGTTAAAAAAACACTTGTAGAGGCCCAAATAAGGGGTACGATTATGGTCAACAACAACCTTTACTTGGGTCTTTACCAATTTATCACATTTAACATGTTGTGTTACTCACTCCATTCATAAACATGAAATAGTGGATTACATAAAATGAGATGTGAGAGACCCATGTAGTACATGGATGACTTCGGCATAAATTAAATTAGATTGGAGGAATCTAGAATTACTTGTGAAGAGACTAACCATAATGACAATAAGAGAACTCCCAAAATTAAGTTAAAATATAATATTTAAATTTTTTGTATGCCAAAAAGTCCAAAATTAAAAACTCACATGATGAATCTTAAATTTTTAAATAAATAAATAAATTATTCAGCACTTGTGTGGCAAAAACCTTCAATAGACCCATGGGCAAGTTGAAAATATCGGATATGCTAGATATCTGCCCATGGCCCCAAAAACATAATTAAACTCATTTGAAGGTGCAAGAGATTTTATTGGGGTATAAATAAGCATTTTCATTCCCTTGGCAATTAAGTTCCAAACCTTAAATTTTTCCCCTAAAAGGTTTTTTGAATTGGGGGGGAGGGGGAGGGGGGGGGTAAGTATTTTAGGCTTCCCAAATAACTTATGGGTTTAATTTTGTTATGATTTCCCAAATATTTATGGACTAAATTTTTTTGTTTTCATGAATAATAGGTCTTTTTGGACTTCATTTTTGGTTTTCCCAACCATAGGTAATAACTTTTCTAATTTTTATGGGTTGGGTAACTAAAACAAAATTGTTGATTAGTTTCATTTGTGTTCAAACTTGTAAAGACTTGCTTCAAAAAAATTTATTGCAGGGCAGAACTATCGTCCCATCATTGAACACATACCTACCATCAAACACTTTCCAATATTTTCCTCATTCCTTAATCAAATTGAGCCATTTTTGTATCATTAGATGCACAAACTGAAGGACTACAAATATTCTTTGAGTGTCAGAAGTAAAGGAACAACGCAACAAACACAAGAAGAGAATAAGTGATAGCTTGTTTTTTTAAAAACCAGCAGATTTAATGTAGGTTGTTTTGAATGTTAATACATCACGGATCTTCAAACTTATCCACAATGTTATTATATCAGTTCATGAGTTTAGGGGAAATAACCTCCCTGAAGCAATTCAATTTGCCCACCACCACTACATTGGAACATGGGCCACTTCTTAACACAAAAGCCCAAAAGAAAAAAAAAACTAAATCCTCCGAGACTTTTCAAATTAGGATGTATGAAAATTTTTGTCAACATTTTCAACTCGGACTACCTCCATTATAGATTGGGGGTACAAGTATCACCTATGAAAAAAATAAGGGTGTGAAAAGTAGTAAGGAAAACAACTGGGATAAAAAAGGCAATTATTTATAGCTAGGATTACACTTTTATTTCATGCGTTGGTATTTTTTACACAATAATATCGAGTGGTTAGATCACCATATGAAAACTTGTGTCATGCAAATACAATCGTTTTTTTTGCAAATATTTCATGGTAAGGCTGAGGTTTATTTGCCATGCCATGATTGACATGTGCAAATAGCCACTAGCCACTAAAACATTTAATATTTTGCCTTTGATTTGTTTGAACTTTGTGCTTGTGCCTTGTGTAATATGAAACTTTATCCAAAGCTTTTCAATGAACTTGTAGATTGTATGGTTTGGTTCCTAATTGACTTTGGTGGATACCTATCTTGTTAAATTGTGAGAAGATTAAAATGTGTCATCCTAGAGTGGCATTTACTTCCTTTCAAACTAAAGCTAACAGTCAGGGCAACTAATCTTTAATAATGGTTACTAGGCCATGAAGGATAGGGATGAATTGCAAACTATTTTTATTTGTGTTGCTGATCATAACTAACTAAAAACATTTAATTATTATGCACCTTACTACCAAACCAACCAAGCTACTATGGTAATAATAGGTATTAAGTACGATTTTTTTTCCATGCATTTTTGTAAAAGAAATCAATGTAAAATAATTTTAAATCATGGAAAATTTCCCCTGGGTGATGCATTGGATGGCGGCAACATATTTGAATAGGAATTGCATTAAAGAGAACTAAGACCAAGCAAGTTACTTACCATACTTGCCAATCATGGGCATCCCAAATCTTTGCATAGATGGGTATTGCATGGGATAACCTATATAGATGGGATTTTTTGTGATATAATTAGGATGAATGTCCAAACTAAGTAATATAATTAAATTGGTGTTTCACTATGTACAAATGGACCCCATATTCAAATGCATTTTATTTTCAGACCCATTACATTCCTTACATGTTCCTTAGTGAGAAACAAAAGCCATGCTTCTTGACTACATGCTACATCACCTCATTACCTAAATTTGTTGGTCTTCAATTTTTTGGCCTAACTAAACTACCCATCATAAATGCATGGGTATACATGCTAGGCCTACCTCCACTCCAAGTCTCTCAAGGGTCCAATTGGGTGAACCCATCCTTGGGTGGTACCACTAGGAACCATCTCAAATAATGGTTAAAGAATAAAAAATAGTCAAATCATTTTCTTGGGCCCTTTTTGTTAAATGTTTTCACATTTATAAATTATTATTTTTCATGTTTATCAATTGCATGCACTAATATATGGCTTGAAATTTATTTAGGAATTTTTAAAAATGGAATTTTTTTTTAATTTATACTCTTAATTAAAATGGCCCCTTAAAAAATCAATAGCCTCAACTTTGGAAATTCATCATTAAATCATATTTCATCAATTAATTGCCAAATAAAAACCTAAAAATAAAATAATTTCCAAATTACCTTAGGAAAAAAATTCATAAATCATGTTCCAAATTTTTGTTCCTAACTAAAAAGTTCAAAGAAAAAAATAAGCACTACGTTCTTGAAACTTTTTCTAAATGCGATGATTAGGAACATCAAAATACACAATTATTTTTTTAATTATTGAGATTTCAAAATCTATGGAACCTAATAAATTTATTCCAAAAAATTTATGAAAATGTTCATTTAAATGTTTCCTATGATTTTTCAAAGTTCGATGGGTCTAGGAAAGTCAAGGTGTGACAAATTTATTGGTACCATCCACTTGCGCGGGATTGCCCAACTAATGTTGGAATATGTTTCAAGGTATAGGGTTTTCTTTAACCATGGTAGGTATAATCCAAAACTTATTGAAATTGGCATTATGTAACATCACAAAAAAAAAAAAAAAAATTGTCCAACAAAGATATATCATTTTTCCATATTGTAACTCCTAAATTATAAAATACATTTTTACAGTTTTTGGGGGTAAAAGAAGTATTTTATTCCAATCAAAGGGGGCCCAACATCAAATTTAAAAATGGGATAGGTGTATTTTTTTTATAACAAAACTAAGTATTGTTTCTATACTTATTTACCTAAAGATTTTTGTACATTTTCTTACTTACATTCAATTGTAGAAATGAATTATAGATGGATTAAGAAGAAATTTACATTGAACTCATGTTTTACTTGGATGTATATTTAACTAGTGAAAAATCATCAACATGCAATTGTTGAATTATTGTTAAATATTTTCATTATGTCACTCTAGATAACATGACATTTATCAATCCAAGTGCAAATGCATTTTGTATATCAATTAGTACTTTGGATGAAATAGTGGCTCCTTGGGATTTATGGCCTATCATGGCATATGCCAATACAAGTGGAAAAATTGACTTATAAAATCTACCTTCTGAAATGTAGTTTAATTAATTGTGCATTTTTTCACTTTTAATTGTAATCCTGAGTGGTTTGACATAACTGTAATAGCATCCACTTTGTAGTGAATATCAAATCCAATGTTTATCACAACAACTAAAGCACCATTACCATACCTTTATCAATGTTTATATTTTCTATTAACATAACTTTAACATTGATGGCAATTTTTTTTAAAAGATTAAAATGTGGATTGTTGACCCATGTATCAAGTTCTTCAAGTTCAAATGCATTGGAATGAATATCTATTGAATATGTGGTTGAATCAAAAATTTAAAAAACTTTGTGATCATGTCATTAAATTTATCAAATCCATTATTGTATGAACATAAAATTACGGTTTGTTCATCCAAATTAGTCAATAAAATTTGATATTTTGGAATTATGCATGGTGCTAAGTAGTGTTCAATCTAGATTATATTTAAGAATTGCAAATATGCAAAGATCTTCAACATGTTGAAATATTGTCAATGTAAAATGAGTGTTAGATCTCCAAAATGAATTTTTTTTTGAATATGACATATAGATCACAAACATTGTTAGAACTTTCAACAGAATGATTGCATATTGGTGGCAATTGTGCCATATCTCCAACAACCAACAAAACTTTTGAAGTAAATGGATCATCAATTCTAGATGACGCTTGTTTGATGCATATGATTACCAAATTCAACAATGTGTTTGTGAATATTTAAACATTTCATCAATGATGATGATGTCAAAATTTTGAATTCTTTGCAATGTTGCATTGGGTTGTTGTCAATCATACAAATATCCTTGTATTTGAATTCCAAAATATTTGTGAACAATGCCTACTTTACAAGAAAGTCTAAAAGTTGCAACATTGATTGTTGCTACTAGAAGAATTTTTTTCCCCAATGTTTAGAGATGGTTGGTTAAAAATTTTATAAAAAATGTTTTTCCACTTCTAAGCATTCCTTCTCAAAAATATTTCCTTACATTGAAGATATCAAATGCTAGAATATTTGTTGTTGGTCATATATGTAAGATTTGCATCTTGCATGGAATCATGAAAATTGTGTGCAAAATAATCAACATCAAACAAGTTTTCTACATCTTTGAAAACGAGTTGTTCATGGAATATTGTATCTCTAATGTAATATGCAAGTATGGATTTTTTCAAGAAATTTTTTAGGAGATGTTGTTTTAGTTCATCAAATAGATTTTGCTTACAATATTTTATAATGTACCCTTGCAATGAATCAATATTGTCAATTTATCCTCAATATTTACATTCAAATATATATGATTGATGTTTATTACTTGGCATCCAAAGGTTTTTTTCATTCCTAAAAGAAATATGTTGAAAGAATAATATAAAAGGAACATTATGTATCAATAATGGGATTGTAATCCATAAAACACATGACTTTTTTATTATGATATACAAAATGGTTGATATCATCAATACAAATGTAGTATTGGGAACGAACACACCTTTTTTCAAAATTTCGAATTGTCTATAATAGTCTTTGAATGTAACAAATTCATGCAATGCCAATTGATGTTATACACATCAATTGGGTGTATATTTTTTGATTGTGAAACAATTTTTGTTCAAATTCAAGTGGTTTTGAATCAATATATACCACAATTTCACATTTTTGAATAATTGGAATACTTAAGCATGTGATTGCCACTTTTGTGAAGTTATAGGTTTTACAAGTATTGTTGCTAAGATTAATTACAATTGTATAACACTCAATTTGTCAAACCTAAGCTTCATCGCATTTTTAATGTTTAAATTTAAAAGGTTGTTGGGTTTTGATTTCATTGCATATTTTAGTAGATAGTATGACCAATATGAAGAGGTGATCCATTGCAAATTAATATGTGCACCCCACACCAATGATATCGTTGCATGGTGTGGTACCACATTTTTATCATAGTATCCAATTTGAAAATACGCCCATCTATTATTATAATAATTCAATTTGGCCATTGTCTTTGTTTATAGCATATGGGAAACCATATTTGCAACCTTGTTTAGTTTTATAACATTTTTTTGAACAACTATGAAGTTGTTTCTTGTGCATTAGTTTGAAAGTCTATTTTCAACTAGACTTTACAAACTAATTTTAGGGTCTCATCATAAATGGTAGGAACAAAGGTTAAAATTTCATTTGTGATATGATCCATATCATCTTTATATAACCACAATATAATGTGTGCATGCAAGGATAATATATGTTGAACTTCATACTGACACATGTGATGCTCAATAGATCCTAAGATTCCTTTCTCACAATTTATGTACTTGGTCATGAATATACATACCCTTGTGTGAAATAAGTGTGCACATATTCAATTAAACAAATTTTCCAAATAAAATTTTCATCAAGATCTTTCAAAAATGTCTCTATAGATGTCACTCCACTTGAATTCAAATCTTTCATCTTAAAAATGAGAGAAATAAATGAGGAAGACCATATGTATCCACCATTACCATCATATGAAAAAGTTGAGCACGGTGCCATTTTGGTGAACCAACCATTTTCTCTAGTATTTTATATTTCACATGTTCAATGATGTTTGCTTCTGACATGATTGGATGTTTTTTATGTAATGCATGCACATCTTTTTCCAAACACAATTGTGACGTATGAATGAATATTTGCAAAGTTTTTCTTACATCATACATCAACAAATAAGGTTTATAAATTGTGAATGCAATGAAAAAAAAATTAAAAAATGTGTGTATTCATTGAATGATATATTTCCATCATATGCACCATTGCCATGTGGAAATAAAAATGGAAAATGTGCAAGTTCAATTGAAATTGTGTACTTGTAATCATGTATATTTTACATGAATGGTCTCACATCTACAATCCACATGATTAAATACATCCCCAATGATATAATAATCTTTATGTTTTATTATCTTACTTCCATTGTTAATGTTTAACAAATTGATCAACTTTCCACAATTGATCCTAAATTCTCAGCTTCACAACACCTAAGTTGTCCCAAAAATTGTTCTTTAAGAATACATTTAACAACCTCTGGGGATAATGTATAAATATTTTTATTCCTATGTTCAAACTCTTCAAAATTTGTGAGATATTTAGAAAACCATGGATTGTGGATTATATTATATTTTGATATAGTCTTAATGCATTCACAAGATCATCAAAAAATTCACTCTCATCAATTGTTCCACCTCCACATAACAAAGGATTGTTCAAAAGATTCATGTCCTCAATTTGGCCTAAGGCAAATCCAAATTTATGTTCTTTTATGCGCATTGAAATATCTTAAAATGATAACTTTTGTATTTTCAAAGGATGTAATTCTCAATATATTTTTAAAATATTCTTTTGGTTGCATAACTAAATATGGATTTTGATTATTTGTTAAACGAGTTTTGAAACATTTGGTACAAACAAACATATCAATGCCCAACGCATTCATGGTGTATTTGGCCATACAATAATTTGTAACGAAAAGATGCACTTGAGAAAAATGCCCAACCTCACCACAAAGATGGCTAATGCCAATTATCACCCTAAGGAAATCTATCATGCTTTCTTCAAACAACATTTTAGAAACAACACCATCCATCGAAATGTAGATTGGCGACCAAATCCCACTCTTTAGCTTAAAAATTTGTGAAAATCACCTACAACTATTTTTCCTCTTTCGAACTCTAGCCTATTATAGGAATGAATGGTGAGAAAAACTAAAAATTGGGAAGAATTTCATACTTGCAACCCAGGCTGTTCAACTTCTCCTTGGCAACTACTAAAATGGCTCCAACTCCTCGCCTCCCAGCACCTTGGAAAGGTAATTTTTTTGTCACTACCCAAAAGGTTTATAATCCTTCTCACTTTCAAAAGCCTCCAAAGAAACTTTCTTGCCTTCTTGAAACCTTGTTACAAGTATGTCCACTAGGTTAACCAACACGTATTTCGGAGGCCTGGCATTCATCCCTCCCACCATAGTTATGAACGTGTCTTCATATGAGCAAACATTTTCAACACACAACACAAAGTCAGGTGAGGCACTCTTCAAAGCCATCGTTGCCAGCAACTCTTCCACAACTACATTCTTGCTAACATCTTGTCAGAAAGAAAATATTAAATTAGGTGGCTCCAGTTATGTCATTTGTAATCTGCAGGTGCACCCATGATCCTGCAAAGTAAGAAGCTCTTCCTCATGGGAGGATTGCAACTACAGAATTGCTGCAACACACATTTTCCCTCAACTGTCGAAATCTATTTTTGTTGTTGGGCAATTGATCTAATGTATTGCTATGGCACTAGACACTTGCTCAAAGAGTGTTGACCTTAACCCTAGGTGTTACGACCTATCTTCTTTTATTAGGACCTACTTGCCCACAGATTTTCAACCCGAATAACGCAACACAAATTGGGGTGCTAAACAAATGGACTGTTCATGAATGCATTCATGTTGAGCTTCCCAATGACTGCACAAAATTTCTCTTTCCAAAACTATTTGTCACCAATTTTTTGCCTAGGCTAGAGTAAAACAACCCATGAGCGATCATTTGAGGTTGGGTTTGCTTACCATTTTTGCAGGAAGGCCCCATTGTTTATGGTGTCCAAAGAGTAGATGCAACCCTCCTCTTGGCGCATCTATGGCATTAAAAATTGGCAAAAATGAATAAGATGCGAAAAAGTTACAGCCCCCCCTCCCCCAAGTAAGTGGGTCATTTTTACAAAACAAGTTTCAATTGAACAACTCATAGCCTATTTTCAATCCTCTCAAAAAATCCTTAAATATTACTCAGTTGCCTTTAGAAATATGATTTGTAGAGCTTAAGATGGCGATTTCAAAATAGTTTAAATCACTCAATTTGAAAAAATAAAATGAGAAAGTTATGGACTGATGAAGTAGGAGGGGTCAAAATGAAGAAAAATGAAAAAAAAACACATTTTGTAATTCAAAAAAATGTATTTTCTTTACTGCTCTTTTTTGGCTGCTCCTTTGGCTTTCCATTTCAAAGATGATTTGTAGAGCTTGAGAAGGCACTCCTATAACATTTTAGGGTTCCATATACCCATAGTTCATGCCCCTATCATTAACCTGGGCTAAAAATGGCAAAGAACAGAGTAGGGGAAAAAAATCTTGTAGTCAATGAGGTGAGGCAAGATGCACCCAAAGGGCCCATGTTTTTTTTTTTTGGAGGGATGGTGGGTCTGTTGGATTTTTGTTGCTCCTAATGTATTCCCACTTTGTTCACATCAAGTTCCCGATAGTTCTTCACTTTATCCCATGTCCTTTGCCTTAATTTATATTTTTGTAACCAATACAACCAACCCAAAGTAGGAAATGACTATATATGTATATATATGGAACTGCCTAAAGCTTGATTATTATTATTTTGTGATGGGCCAATCAAAGATGGCCATCACCAAAAATTAAAAAATAAATTGTGGGTATTCCCATTATTAATTCCAGTGATGAATTCTTTTGAGGAATTCCAGTGACAAGTAATCAGAACTGGTATATGGGGATTTTTTTTTTTTGAAATTTTTCGTATGGTCATTCATGGACCAGTCCAAAGACAATTTCAGAAATAATTATTTCATTTTCTTATTAATTTTTTAATAACTATATCTCACCTCTCCTAATAATTACTTCTATTTTATAATCATCTCACTCTTTTTCACTCTCCCCCAACATGGATATGAAAAAACAAATTAACACGTGTCTTTTCATGTTCATGAAATGTATGTTAATTTAAATTAAATTTAACATTGACATAAATAATGGTGAATTATTGAAAACCATATGAAAACATAATAATAATAATAATAATAATAATAATAATTGTCATTAGTAATGTGCAACAATGCAGAGCTCAAATTGATATATGAGTGATTTTTTGAAATTTATCATTGGTAATCCCTTGACAATTCCAAACCCAATTCTTATTGTATTTGATTATTCCCTGGACATTTGCAAAGACAATTTCAAAAACACCTACCTCATTTTCAAACCTAACAACTCCTTCATTTTTCCCCTAAAGTTACCTCCATATGATAACTATGCACTCCTTTTCCCTTCCCACCAACATCGATACGAGAAAACAAATTAACATGTGACTTTTCATGTCCATGAAATATATATTAATTTAAATTAAGTTTGGCACCTACATAAATAAGGATGAATTATTGAAAAACCATATGAACACATAAAAATAAAATAAAATAAAATAGTTGATCATCACAGCACAGCATCTCTGAGCCCAAATTGATAGGAGTCACAACAGGCTACCATATATAATTTTTAGTTACAAATGGCACTTTCATGCTTAGGAAAAGTGTAATGTACAATATGTTATCGAGGGATATTTGTGGAAACTTTGTTGTGAGTTCTAATATTTCCACACCTTATTCACAAAGGAGTTGCCAAAACTAACTCTACACTTTGCTTACTTCAATGCAAGGTGATGATGGATGATACAAAGCAGGGTACAATCTATAATCCCGGTATAACACTTGGGAAGTAAAATTTCTATTTGTCAGTTTCATCTTCATCACCACCTCCAATAACTTTACAAACTTTAGCCTCCCACCCACTTTCTCTATTCTTAGGGTTTTGAACTTTCAAGGGGATGACCTAGGACAGAACTAGACTGAGATTTGGAGCTGGTTGTTGCACATTGAAAGGGTTTAGGGTTTAACATTTAGGGTGAATCTTGTATGGCAATTTATTTCATAGCGGATTGATGGCTGATTAGTGGAATTGAATCAGGGATTTCATGACTTAGTTCAATCGTGTCCTTTCCCCCAGAGAAGATGTTGCAGCAGAATTAAAAAATTCTTGGAAACTTCAGTCTCAGAAGATTTGAATTTGGTTTTAGAAGAATCGAATTTGGGTTTTCAGGTTTCGTGAAGGGAAAAGCACACAAGATCATTTTTTTTTACCCACCATGGTTGCAAGCAAGTGTGTCTCTGATCTTGGCTCCGACACTCCTCTTCTCCTTTTCTACGTTTGGCAATGTCCCTGCAGCTAAAAACTCCTCCACTTTATCTTGCAATTCTGCCAATTCCCTTTTCTTTGTCTCCTCAATCTGTGCTTTCTCCTGCCATCAGCAGCTCCCTCCAAATTCTATCAGATTTTGCAAACTTGCCAGACAAAAAGGGCAAAAGGTTTTCCCAAAGTGTAACAATTCAGGAAGCAGCAGGAGTTTCCCTCTTGTCCCTTGAAAGCACTTGTTCTGCAAGGGAAAGGCAAATATTCACAACAAAAGCACTTTGGAGGATGCATGCACAAGGAGGGAGTGTTTTGCTATTTGTCCCTTGAAGCAATTCTTCTCCAAGGGAAAGAAGAAACAGATGCACAACAAAAGCACTTTGGAAGATGCATGCATAAGGAGTGGTTTCTTATTTGTCTCTTGAAGCACTTCTTCTCCAAGGGAAGAAGAAACAGATGCACAACAAAAGCACTTTGGAAGACGCATGCACAAGGAGTGTTTTCTTATTTGTCCCTTGAAGCACTTCTTCTCCAAGGGAAAGAAGAAACAGATGCACAACAAAAGCACTTTGGAAGATGCATGCATAAGGAGTGTTTTCTTATTTGTCCCTTGAAGCATTTCTTCTCCAAGGGAAAGAAGAAACAGATGCACAACAAAAGCACTTTGGAAGATGCATGCATAAGGAGTGTTTTCTTATTTGTCCCTTGAAGCACTTCTTCTCCAAGGGAAAGAAGAAAAAGATGCACACAAAAGCACTTTGGAGGCAGCAGGAGGAGTTTTCCTATTGTCGGTTGCAACATTTCTATGAGGGAAGAACGAAAGAAAGATGAACCTAAGCAGCAAGCATTTGAGGAAGCAGGAGTCAGAGTTTTCCTATTATCCCTTGCAGCATTTCTATGACCTTGGGAAAGAAGGAAAGATGAGCAAAAGCAAGCAAGGCTTGGTTTGTACTTGGCTTTGGTTGGTGAGAGTTATTATTTTTTACTCATTAGTCTTGTCCAAGTTTGTGACTGTGACTTCCTTGCCAGGAATTTTTTTCTACAAGCTCACTACAAGCTAGACAACAACACAAGCATCTTCCCACAATTTCCTCTGTTACAATTTTCCTGAAGGGTAAATTTTCAGTTTTCTGTTACAAAACTTCTTCATCATCATCATGGGATCAAGATGACAAGGGACAGAGGGACAGAGATAGAGACAGAGACAGAGACAGAGAAGATTTACCCTCTCAGCTTGTGTATTGGAGTCAGCAATCAGCGTCTCAGCTTCTTCATTAGCATTAGCTTTGATTCTCACAGCCTCCTGTTGTGCATTGGCCTTGATTTTGTCAGCTTTCACCTGTGGACAAACACAGACAGAGCAACAACAACCAACACACATTGAGTCCATTATGGTAGGTACTCCCTCCACAATGACTCTTTCCATGAAGTGCAAGAAGCTCCCAAAACTATTGCACAAAATGTTCATGGACTTGATTTTCTTTTCAGATGTATTTATTTGATTATTTCCGACAAAAAATCTTTTGAAACCAACAAACACACAAAACATGGCAATGGGAAGAAAGAAAGAGAGAAAGAAAGGAGAGAGAGATTGAAATGTACTTCAATTCCAACAACAAACCTCAGCAGCTTGAATGATTTGTTCAGCTCTTGCTTCTTCCAGCTTCCGATCCTCTATAGCTTTTGCCTCATCCTTCATCCTCTTCTGATCAACTCTGGACTGAAGAAAGAAATTTCACAAGCAAAGCTAGTCATCAATCATCAAGAGTTGTTAACAAACAATTGCGAGAGAGAGAGAGAGAGAGAGAGAGAGAG
>Ga0116231_10005891_pt1 | contig 23839 bp, 14 predicted proteins | sample S1TSphgellanicum_2_FD_89695 | JGI IMG/M metagenome (GOLD analysis project Ga0116231, IMG submission 89695) | Host-associated microbial communities from peat moss isolated from Minnesota, USA - S1T2_Fd - Sphagnum magellanicum MG | ecosystem: Host-associated > Plants > Peat moss > Unclassified...
ATCACTTGTGCAATCTCATCCAAGGTTATGTCACAGTTTATTGTGCTGCAAGCATCACTCGCAAAAGGGTGTGACAAGTTCAAGACCACCTGATCTGTAGAGCTACCCTGTGCCCCAGCTGGAATCATTGAGAGTCAATGATTGCTGAGGAGCACATTCGATATTGAAAGATTGCGTGGAACATGATAATTATGTAAGCCCACGAAAAACCTGAGGAGAAGGAGTCCCTCCTCCATGCTTTGGACAGATCTGGGGTGCTAGACTTGTTCTCTGCAGTAGGACAGCCTACTATGTTACATGGTCTTTTGATAAGCCCTGCTAAGTACCAGCACTTCATAATTTCCTTGCCGCCGTTCCTTGAGAGGGGCCGGCCCTCATTCCTTGGGTCTCCTTGATTGTTTTTGTTTCTTTGAACAATGAATTGTCTTTCATTGTTATCAAAAGAAAAAGAAATCTAAAGTCTTTCACTTGATGTTATAATGGCTACTAGACATGTAGCCTATTAATAGGTACTCTTTCATGTGACGCAACAGTTATTTTCAAACCCAGAAAAGATGGAGCCTTTTACTGTTTTATTACATGTCTTTTGCTTGAATAGCAAGGGTATCCTGAATTCAGAAAATAGATAAATTTTTCTGTCACATATTTATCACATGTCTTTTGCACGAAAAGCAAGGGTATCCTGAAGCAAGAAAGATACTCGATTACGGATTGTCTTTGGTGTATGGAAAGTCTCTGTGACTATCATCAATTAAAATGCAACGTAATGATCATAAATCTGAAATAACATTAAGAATTCCAAGTTAAAACATATAAATTCAATTTTTCCTGAGTAGCTATTGGGTATGGCATGAAAAACAGTCTTTTTTTGCATTCTAGAAAAGGGCTCTGAGACCATCAGTAACCTTAGGAACTATCTATGATTTTGACCTTTGGGCGCATGAAGATCATCACAAGAGGGAAAAGATCTGTTGACCTTTTCTTCCATCATATAACCCTTAGTTTAGTTTTCCTATCTTTAGAAAAAAAAAACTCTTCGTAACTATAGCTGTAGCCAGACTATATATGAGCCATGGTTAAAGCACGGACATTGTAAGAGTCACAGACTTGATAACTTCAGCTTTAACATCCAAACTCAATGGCTGAAGGTGCAGCCTTTCAATGGAAAGATGCCTGTCTTAGAGTTCTTTTAAATCTTTCCTGCAATGTAATGATGGAACCTTGACATGCAACCTATTAAAAAAATTCTATACGCTTGCAAAAGTTACATTGAAACCCAGAAAATATGGAATATTTTAAAAGCTTTTATCACATGTCTTTTGCTTGAAAAGCAAGGGTATCCTGACTCTCCATATTGTACAACCAGGAAAAACCAGGTGAGCGTGAACATGCATTGATTTATTTCACAACTCCACCTGAAGATCTGTTGTCATTTTCTACCAGCATTTGTGAATTTCATGCCTTGTTCAATCACACCATCTGACCAAAAAACAAAAATTTGTCATTTTTAACCGCATTTGTGAATTTCACGCCTTGTTCAATCACACCATCTGACCAGAAAACAAAATTTGTCATTTTCTACAGTCATATGCAACTTCCACAGCTTTTCAATCACACAATGTGACAGGAATAAATGCAAGGCCAATTAGAGGTTTTCACTGCACACAACTGGGAACTTCCTCATGGCATAAGGGGAAATGTTAGTGCATGAGCTCTGAGCGATGACCATTGAAACAAATATTCCAAATCAACAACAATAATATAAGGTTGTACAAGGATGAATGATGGATGTGACATTAATGAAAAATATCTTGAATTTCTTCTTTCCATTTTGGTCCCTTTAGGAAAAGTGTTTTTATATGATGTTACTAATACATAGAACATTATTTATAAAAAAAAAAAGATAAGTAAACAAAAGACATGTTGAAAATCCAAAACATTCAACAAAATTGAAATCAAGAATATGGACATAGGAATGCAAAAGATGAACTTCATATTTCCAAGAAAATGAAATGATAGCATCAAACACCATCTAGTGGATGAGTCATGACCATCTACTTATGCCTATTGGTCCTCTTCCATATGGAACCCATCACATGATTTAAAAGCTCTAAGTCCAAAAAAACCTTAGCAACATGCAAAAATCTCTTTTGTTTTTTAGAGGGTATGGTATTGATAGGAATCATTTGAAAGTCTAGCTCAATTGATTGCATAGTCTCCCTCTCAACCCTAGGCTACATCATGTCCAACAAAGAATACCTCAAAAATCATATAAATGTAAGAATGAAGAATATTACAAATGCAATATTGAATTGTAGAATGTAGAAGCTTTCACTTACTGTAAGGAAATAAATATTTAGGCATATCAACGGAGTAGTATGGAGAATACAAGACTAGATGGAGGTGCCAACAAGACCCTAAGAATTGTCAAGCTAGAATAAGTTATCAATCATAGCAGAATGCCAAGTTGGTTGAAACATGGTGAGATGACAAAAATCGAAATGACATTAATAAGTATAATACTAGGATTACATGACTTGTAGATAGTTATAATTACTTCTTGAAACTACCAAAGGGCATATCGGTGCAAAGTTAAGAGATTAGAAATAGACTTGACACGGATCTTTTTGGGACAAAGGGAGAAAGGATTGTACGAATATTCACCTATTTTCTTGAGAAGGAAATAAGAAGCTTAGGAGAGATGAGAGGAAGAAAAGGGGAAAGGCATTGTAAAGCTACATGGTTTTATGGAATGGAATAGATGTTCTCTCTTCCGTTTGGTTGTGATCAAGATTGCACGGGGATTTTTAATTGAATTAATCTCCAAATTTGAATGATGTCTTAGTTAGTATATTTACGTGGTATTTATGCTAATGGAGTAAGACAAGAATCCAGAGCGATGCAAAAATTTATTGTTAACATTTGGTGACCATGCTAAGGATTAATTCAATTCATTATTGGAGAAATTTGAGGAATCAAGATGTAATTTCTTCAAAACCATGTGACATCTTTCCACATTACATTTAAATTAATAGAAATTGAAGAAAGGAAAGTGGAAATAGATGAAATTGATTTGGGATATTGCTTAATACATGTTCTTTATATGGTATTACCTTGGGATACACAAATTTAATGGGTGCTTATAGAATTGAAAGAAAACATAGTGGAATGAATAAGATGACTTTTTGCGGGCCAAACAAGTATGAGCTTTTCCAAATTTATTCATTTATTATGAACAAAATATGTGTTACTTCTAGATTATAATCATAATGTGTATGAAGGACATTATGAAAAATGGTAGATTATGATTGATGTTGAAAGAGAAGATGAATGGATGAAAGAGATTATAACCATAGAAGAAGTTCAAGAAAGATTAAGGATAAATTGTAGTTATGGTTGGAATTTTCAAGATTATTTGTATACACTGAAGAATGCATTAGAATTAAATGAATGGGGAAGTTTTTAAAAGAAATTTAAAACATTACTTGAAAAATATAAAAGAATTGATTATTAAGAAATTACATGGTGGTACAGAAGTGTGGTGTATGCAACATAGATCATTAATAATTGATGCCATCGAATTAACAAAATATAAAAGATGGTTACCCATAATTGTATGCATTATCACACTGATTCTTATAAAGGAAATTTTTGCTATGCATCATTCAATTCAATTCCTTGATATAAGATAATTTGCTAAACCAAATATTAATGTTTTAATAGAAAAATGGATGCCAAGCAATATGCTCTAGGCACCTAGGGTTATGGGTTTTGGATACAATATGAGAATAAGGAGTGAGGTATACATGTTTGAAACAACTTAATCAGAAGAATTTTGGTCTATAGTCATAATTCTAGATTTATATGGGAATTGAAAAATTGGAAGTGACAATAGGAATGGTTGTAGATAAGAAAGAAACAAAACTGTTTAAAACCTATGTTGAATAAGAATGGAGAAAGAAAAGAAAATAATAGATTGAAAGATTGGAGAAGATAAAATAAAGAAGAAGTTAGAGAAGATATTATTGCAACTTAACAAATTCTTTTACCAAGTAGGCCATGGAAAGGACTCAATTCTTTATTTAATTTAGCCACATCATACTAAGTACTTAAACCCGTTGAAGAAGGAGCGGAAGTAACAATGGTTCAAACAATGGTTGAAAAACCAATTGGCTCACCCAGTGAAGATACCCAACAATTTACACAATTTGGATCACCTAATGAAGTGCAAGAAAATGCCGATGTAAAACTTGAAGCTACATTGTTTAGCACTCCAAAAATCACTATGAATGTTTTTGGAACATTATATTGGCTAACAAATAAAGGATGGCCACAAAAATTGAAACAACGACTAGAAGAAATGGTAGAAGAAGCTAGCAGCAGCAATGTTACCAATGAACCTTTGGAAAGAGAATTGTTTCAATTATTTGCATAGAGTCTTGAATGCATTAGTACTAGAATTCTACTAATTACACAACCAACTCCTAATGTGTCGATGATGAATGTTGCACCCATCATGGCAGAACCTCTTGCTAATGTTTTGTGTATATAATTACCTAAATATCACGATAATGAAAATCCAATTTTACACATTTGACAATTAACTAAAGTGTCTGTGACCAATGGAAAAAATACTAATGACCACAAATTAAAATATTTTCCTAATTCTTTGGAGGGAAGAGTCGCCCCAAAATTTGTTTTAACCACTATCCAAAAATTCACATGAAATAATTACTGACTGTAAGGCCAAAGTTCTAAAAATTATAAGGTATTAATTATTAGTTGTGCAATAATTATGTACATGTCCTTGATCATATACAAGTTTATAATATGATTATTAGGCATGGATGTTTACCTTTTAGTTTTTTTTTCGTTTTAATAGTTTTTAATGTTTGAAACTGTATATTATTAAAAAATTATGTGGTGTTCGTGAAGAAGATTTTTAGTCATGTATTCATATTGATGAATTTTTTAATCATGTAATCATATCCAAGGTTACAAAAATAAAAATAGGCAAAAAACATGGCATATATGACAATACAACTAAAAATGATCATTAGTCATATTTGTCATAATCATAAATGTCAAGTTTTGGTGTAGTGATTGGAAGGATGTCCATTCTTGAATGTGCTATCATAGGATTTGCAAACTCATCCCAATTTTAGCTAGTAAAAACAAAAACTTCTAAGTGCAACATTTAGCAAACCTCGAGTAGAATTATTGAACACTTAGTAAAAAATTCATAATTAGATGAAAAGGCTAGAGCTAGAAGCAAAAAGGATATTAAATAGGAAGAATGAAACATTTCGTGCATCATGAGGAAGGGTGTGGGGGGGGGATGGCCTGTGTGGTGTAACTTGGGGCAAATTTCATAAGTATAACATAAGTAAGAGAAAATTGGATAACATGGGCATAACCAGGAAAAAACATGATGGCTTTAGCAAAACAAAAAACAATGGGAAAATGGCAGGATAGGTTGGGGAGAAGTACATAACTTTGGCGTGACCGAAAGGAATTCGATAATGGGGGCATAATCGGGGCAAAAGTTGATACCTTGGGCAAAAGGTATGGAAAATGTGATAAGTTTGGCACAATGGGGGGAGAAGTGAAAATTTTCAACATAAGTTTGGGAAAAAGTGGAAAGCTGGGGCATAAGAGTGCCAAGAAGTTGATAACTTAGGAATAGGAGTGGGGCAAAGGCAAGAAAACTTGGTAGAAGTTTGGCAAAAAGAGGGGAATCAACATAAAGGAAAGAATTGGATAACAATAGCATAACCAAGGCAAATTTTGATAACTTTGGTGTAACTCAGGGAAAAGGTGAGAACTTTGGGGCATAAGTTGGTAAGAGTCAAAAACTTTGGCATAATCAGAACAAAGTTTGATAACTTTGGTGTAAGTTGGAAAAAAGGTGAAAACTTTGGGGCATAAATTAGCAAGAGTTGAAAACTTTGGCATATGTATAGGATTTATAGTTTAATGATTATGATAATCACAAGAAATTCATTTAGTGTGAAATGTGGACTCTTCAAAATGTCAAAAATGGCCCACCTAAACATGTTTTTACCTAAAAGTGTACACCCATAATGTGTTGGCAACTTGTCAAATAATGATGATGTGTAACTTGCAACTATTAAAACTCAAGCTTAGAAATGAAAACCACATAACAAGATAATGATTTGTTCTAGGGTTTTTTTCTATGGACAACAACCTACATATTGATTTTGAAAACCTACAAATGTTGAAATGTATGATCTACTAGATCATCTAGAAATCTTAGTAAGTAGTTGGTAACACTTTAAATTATTAATCTAGTTCCATTTTTAGAAAAGGGCATTACTACAAATCAAAGGCTTTAAGCAAATTGTTTTTGGACATAATTGAATTATCTTTAAAATGACACCCTATCACTACATTGTAATATGACTTTCTTGAATTCATTCATACAACTACATGTTTGAATAGGACATGTCATTTATACCATAATGGCATAAACAATTACAAAAATGGCATGAATAATGGCTCTGATTCGACTATAGTCATATTTTTGTAATCATGAAATCATGTTTTGGCATAATGAATTTAACTTGATTTCACACCCTATTACTTTTATCACCCCCTCTTTAATCCAAATATTTGTAAAGTTTTGAAAATATTTGACCAAATAGCAAAATTCAAGATGAGATTACTAAAATTAATGTTTAATTCCAATAATGATGAATTTCATTAGAATTGGTTTAGGTAGGAAAACTATATAGTCCCATTGTATTTCATCCTACCATATTCCAACCTAACATAGATTATTCTAGCCTTTTATGTATCCTTTCATGCCTTTAGAAAACTGAACTGGTGTCTTACATTCAAGAATTTTTGAGGATTTTTTTTTTTTGGAACAAATTTTTTTTCCCCTTTATTTTAACAAAGGAACAAATATCAATGCAAAATGTGAGTATGGAAAAATGTTCTTTGCACATTTAGCATGTAGAAACAACCATGTGATGAAGTCAATTTCAACACTATTCAAGGTATTAATCTTCTTTTATTTCTTTGAAAATTGTTTGTTTTGCTTCAAATGTAATCTAGATTGTATAAATATGTGTGATTTTTTGAAATTATGTACATTATTTGAGAATTGTATTTGCAAAGGGTAGAAAGAAGCAAATGTGAAAACATGAAATGAGTTTGATAATGAGTCAAGGAAATGTTTATTGAACACAAAATGAAATTGAAACTTGATTTCATAAAATTAAAAATATTAGAATTGTGTTTTATCATGTGATTTGGAAAAACATTTTGTCATGAATTTTCTATGTTTGACCACACATATATTTTTTCTCTCTCATTGTAATTTACATTCACTTAAGGTGTTACATAACAATTGATGTTCACCTCATTGTGTCTATTTATGTGAAACAAACATCATTGAAAGATTTATTAGACCAATTTTTTTGTCAATGTTCTTCCTATGTACTTTTCTTTTTTATTACAAAATAATTTTGATCTTTGATATGATTTAATTAAACATCATATAACACAACCCATATCCAATTTCAACCCACTTACACCTTTACAAGGATGTTTTCAATGAAATGAATAATTATCTTTCTAAAAAGAAAAGAAAAAACCCAAGTAGATCAAGCTTACAAATTTGTCAATTAATTCAAATAGGATGAAGTTAAGAGAGAATACATTTTGAAGATGTAATAATTACAAATGAAAAGTGAACAAAGAATGGTTAAAAAGGTATAATTTCAAATAACATTATTTTTGAGATCCACATTTCACATTTTGTTGTTGTGTAAAATCAAATTTTAGTTAAATTGAATAAGGATTTATGAATATTTATAAGACATTACATGTATGCAAAATGTGATTTGATCATTATTACAAGATTGCATACATAATATATGAATAAATGAGCTAAACTAACTTTGTGCATGTTTTGTGAAAAAATCAATAAATGTTAACAATCTATTTCATGATAATGACACGTTTAGCAATCCAAATTTTACTATACACAAATATATTTGCATTAATATTTTATTAAATAAAAATGATTATTCTATATATTCAAGATGGATATTTTCATTATATTTTAGAGATTCATTAATGTTAGTGGGACAAACCTAGACTATTTAGGTTTGACTAGCTAGGAGGGCCTCCTAGTAGCTTTATTAATTGTTAGTGGTAGAGAAATATTGATGTATCCTAGTTTATAAGAGTAGGAAACCACTTAGTTAGTAAAACTTGGATAGACTAGTGTTTAAGACGTGGATGGACCATTAATTAATGTATGTGAAAAAGATTTGAAGAAGGAGTTGAGGAAATCTAAGAGGATAAGGAGTCTAGGACATGTATATATAAGGTGGTGGGGGAGTTTTGGGTTGCTCTTTCTCATTCTAGTCTTTCCACTTTAGATCTCTTTTCTAGGAGTATGGTAGGAATATGATGTATGAAGCACCTAAAGTGCTCTTGACTTGGAATATTATGTAAGAGTTTTTTTGAAGTTTCTACAAGTGTGTAAATGAATAAATGTATGCTTTAAAAATAACATTTTATTTCTCTACTAGCAAGGAAGGTAGTAGTTAGTTTTTCTTTGTTGTTTTCTAGAATGAAATTACTTCATTATAGAGAGTTCAGCTCTTTGGAATTTGGAACTATTTTGAAGAATAGTAAACTTTAGATGTAGTAGTTGCTACCATAGAGGGTAGCACCAAATGGAGAAGATGTCGCATGTATGACAAGGAGGAGGGCGGTTTACCCTCTTGGGCAGATTGCTTGCAGCAGTTTGAGTGGGTAAGAAGGAGGAGGGCAGTTTGCCTTCTTGGGCAGATTGCTTGCAGCACTTTGAGTGGGTAGGAAGGTAACTACAATTTTATCCTATCCCCTTTTTGAAAATTAACTTATTTGGTTGTTCTAATTCACTTTAATTATATTTTGGACCAAATGGTACGACTGCAGCATGAAGGTAATCCTAATATGACCTTTTCTCTATTTTTTCTAAACCTTTTTACTTGACGTCCCTTAACCACTATGGGTTTTGGGACTGTCTGGTCCGCGGTTACACAATTAGCTAAAAATCCAATTTAAAATATCATTGATTATATGGGTAGATGAATAACACTTTTTTATTACAAATATCATTGCTTGATGATAAATTGTAAGAAACTTACAATTTAAGAATTTGTGATTTCTTTACATATTACATATGAATCTAAAATTTACTTGCAACATATGATGGAGCTATTAGGACCATTATTGAGACATTGCAAAAAAAGACACAAGATGAAAATGTTGCTTAAACCCTAAACTCTGAAGAGGCCTTTGAACATCTAAGCTCAGTAGAACAGTCTGAATAGGGGAATCTCGCCACCCTAAGTACATCAGGAAATGAAGAAAGAAAACATTGGTTTAGAGTTGATGGGTTTAGGGTGATGAGCACGTCAAAATGCTTTGGTACAAATTCTTTTCTTTTTTACTTTTTTTTTGGCCACAATATTTCAGTGGTTCCAACAATGGGCAAGCCAGCCTCATGAAAACGTGCCCTTATAGACCTTTTGGGGAGGGGGGTTTCTTGCATGTGTTTTTCGTTGCCTGCCAACTGAGGCAGTAGCTGTCAGAATCCTAAAGGGTATGATGATATGCGTTGAATTATTAAAGCCCCTGGTTGGCTTGTCCTGGGTCACATGTGGTTTTTGCCGGCTGGTGCACACAAGGCTCATAAAAGCTCCTTGTCAGAGCCGTGGAAAAAGAAACCTTATATTGGTTGATTTAATTAATTCTGTTGAAAGTAGGTGAGAATAATAATTTCTGAGTGAACATCTAGAAAGAACTCTTGAGGTGCAAAACATTATTTACTTGACTGGTCAATAATGCACAACACTGCCGTTTGTGGGGTGTCAGAAATGACCTCATTTGTAATAAAGTCCCGTCTCCCCAATTATTTTGCCCCCTTTAAAGTTCACCAGTTTTGTAAGTGTTTCTTTTGCTGGCGAATTTTCGCCAAATTTGGACCTGAAAAATATGATTTCGCCCTATTCCAAGGACTTTTCAAGGAAACAGGCCCCAAATTCGCCAGATTTTGAAGGAAAAAGAACTCCATATTGCCAGATGTTCATGATAAGTTCTAGACTTCCAGTGGATAGCCGAAAATATAGCTGGATTCTGTGTTTTTTTCTACTTTCATATCTAGTGTGTAGCCAAATTTGGCTAAATTATTTTCTGGATGATTGCCACTTTGACTTCTTCACAAAATCCTTAAAAGAAACCCTGCTCGCCACTATGTGGTTACTGCTTTTCCCACAGTGTGCACTGTGCAGCAAGGTTTTTTTTTTCAATTTTATTGGTTAAGGTAAAACTACCCATCACCGATCATCACCCTATTACCGATCACTTCTGTAAACCTTCCTCATCTCTTCTTCATTTTGAATGATTAAACTGTTATGGGAGCGCTATCTCAAGCTCTACAAATCATCTTTGAAGTGTAAAAGAAAAGCAGTAATGATGAAATAGCAAGAAGAAAACTAATCTTTCCAACTTATAAAATGCATTTCCTTTGTTTTTTTCATCTCTTTGGATCCCTCTTCTTTTCAAAGCTCATAACTTTCTCATTTCTTGTTTATTTTAAGTGATTTAAAGTGCTATAGGAGTGCCAACTTAAGTTTACAAATCATCATCGAAATCTAATAAGAAGAGTGCAAGATACAAATAAATTTTAGGGTGATTAGAAACAGGCTTTGTTCTGCTCAGTGGTTGTTTTTTTTTGGGAGTTCTTGACTCCGCAACGTTTGCGGGTGTGGGGGGCGGGAGGGGGGGAGGGGGGGCATAACTTTCTTAATTCTAATCCATTTTTTGGATGATTTTTAGGGTGTTGGATGCCCCAAGAGAAACTCATCTTCTTCTCTTTGGACACCAGAAGCAAAGGAGCCCTTCCCTTGGATTAGGCCTACCCTGAGCGCTTAAGCAATCACCCACCGGCCTGTCTACCCTAGGTGGTTTTGCAACCTTCGGCAAGAGGACATAGCCAAGTCTAGAGGTCAGAGTAAGATCAGAGAAGGAAGTAGAAATAATTTAGAATCATGCTATATTTTGGCCATCTCCTACAACTTAAGGTCCAAATATGGCAACTTTCCACTATTTTTTTAACTTTGGACCATTTTTTATTTTAAAAATCCTTTGTATGATTCACAAGGCTTTTTTTTTGGTCACCACAGTGTGAAAATTCTCCACACCAATTGTCTTGGGTGAACCAGCATCCAAGTTGGTATCAGGGTAAAAATCCCAAAATCCATTTAAAAAATTTGTAAAAATTGCAATTATCCCATGCTTCCACAAAATCAGGGTCCCTGAGTTCAAATCTTACTTTTTTGGGCTCAATATGGCCATTAAGAGGCCTCTCATTCAAAATGGTGAAGGCACCAGCTAGCAAATGAGTGCTGGTTCACCTTGGCCCACACCAACCCACCTGTTCTTACTAGTCACATCCTGCATTGCTTTTACACAAAGTTTTTTGTCCCATGCCCAAAGGCCAAAATGACCAATATAGAAAAGTAGAACACATCACAAAATCCATAATTTAGATTTTGGACATGTCCATGGACTGAACAAAACACAATCGACATGTCCAAAAACTTAAACTAATTCTTATTTGGGCAGTCCCATTCTTAATTTGAATGGGAAATGAAAAGTAACAGAAATAGTGGAATAAGGTTTTACTATTAGGTAAGTCCTCCAGTTAGAAAATAGTGGATACTTTAGTAAGCCTGCACTTAACCCTTCCCAGTGCTTTTCCTTTTTCCAATTTTGTGATGCAGCCTGTGTCAGTCATCTAAAAAGAAGACTACCTATTGTCTTAATTTGGATATAATTGAGATATTGAAGTAAAATATTTTAATCATAATTCTATATTATTGGCCACCTACTCGATACACAAATCTGGCGATTGGTATTTGTTGCGAAAATCTGGCAGACCTGCCTCAAATTGTTATTCCCCAAAAATTGCATAAATCAAAATCAGATTTTCCAGTTCAAAAATTTACAAAATTCTCCGCCAAAATCACTTATCCTTGCCGGCGTTTTTTTTTCGTGGGAGGCCGACTTTTCGCTCTGTGGCTGAAAAGAAAATTGGAAAAATCTGCAAATTTTTCTTTGAAAACTTAAGCTCGAGAAGAATTGCCACAATTCTGGAAATTTTTGCAAAAGTTTAGAGAACACAAAATTGAAGGAAAGAAAAAGGGAAGAAAAAAACTCCTAGCCCAGTCTGTGTAAGGGAGGGAAGGCGCTGGAATACGCGCCTTCATCCGACAAGGAGCCAGCGTGCAGGGGAGGCAATCGTACTCCGCACGTCTGGGGAAAATCTGAAACCTGACTTTTAAATTATCAGGTGCAAACTAAGCAACGGGCTGGCCCTGCAGTGCAGCAGCAAGGCCATCGAGTACGTATGCATGTAAAGTACCCTCCAGAGTCCATAAATGCGAAAGCACCTTACATGCACACGCAAGGTGCCCCATTCCGGCCCCACTTTTCACAAGTCAAATTTCTCCGTGTGACTACAGCAACTCCTCTGCAACTACTACAGTGATAACACGTGAGGGCTTTTTCATCTATAAAGACAGAGGCAATCCCTTCTCTGTCTATCCCATGCTTTCATTCAAGTTCAATTTGTTTGTGATTCGCCGCAGCTGTCCACTCGCAACTCCCAACTGCCGTCTATCTGTGTCTGCAAGCGTTCCCCAAGTGTGTCGAACTGCTTCAAGGCCCGTCAGCAAACGTGTTCTCCCACGTTCCATGCGCTGTGGAGGTTGTCATTTTGAACCTTGAGGTACCTGCTGCTGGTGCAACTCGAAATTTGTGTTCGTATTTCACACTTTAGTTCTGCTCAAAAGACAAACAAAATTGAATATTTTTATCAAGTTTGTGAAGCTGGCAGGGTTTTAAAGATCTAAAAGTAAGGTGGGACCTTGATATCAGTTTGTGTACATGAGCTGCAGAGGAGTGACGGAGCTTCTACTCTTGAATATTGCTTGTTGAATGCACGGCACATGTCCTTGGAAGGTATGAATGTTTTGTCCATGCCTATCTGGTCATTTTCATAAGCTGAGTGCTATCTATTGTTTCCAATGTTATCCAAATGAATATATGTGGATCCACATTATATATTACTTTGTGAATGTGGCTTTGGATGTCTGGAATCAATGTGTTCAACATCTGTTTCTTCCCACATATTGCTTGAACTAAATAAATATGTGTCATATACATTTTATGCATTTACTTGAATTTGTTTTGTTGAACCCTGTTGTATGCACATATTTGTTTGAGATCTTTTGGTCTTGGGCATTCAGTCACACTATTCTGAACACTTACCGTATTTGGAAGTTTCCCCCAATGTGTACTAGATTGAAGGAATTGATTCACATTTATAGAACATTCATTTGTAAGCATGCCAAGAAAATGTATAAGTTTAAATTGATTTAGTTTCAAGTGTATGGAGAGTTTTGTGGAGTAGCAACTAAATTCTTTAGCAATCCTTGAAATCAGCATAAATTTCAATACAGTTGGGGTTGGGTATGATCTCAATAGTGACATGGGGTCTATTGCCATTCAATTACCTACTGATCATGTCCAATAGAAGCTCTTACATATAGATCAATGGAGCACATATTTTCTAAAGTTGTTCATTTTTCGTACAAAATAGTTGCCGACTTGAATTAGAGTGTCGCTATAATGTCTCTTGATAACAGGTTCTAGCAAAGTACGGTGGATTTAGAATGGATTTTCTTACCAAGACCTCCACGTAGTCAAGATCAATGAAAATCCTTTAACATCTGCAACAAAACTAATCGACCAACCTTTCCAGAAGATCAGCAATGGAAAGATTAGTTAATCAACTTGTGATTTCTCCCATTAAACAAAGTGGCACTAACCTTGCACTCGTGCTCTTGGTAGCCATTCTCTTCGCATGTGGTTTGAATGCCTGTGTGACAATAATAAGTGTAGCGTTTGCATGTCATATCTTTACTCTTTACTGGTTGTGTGAAATAATTGTCATCAAATGTCTTCTGAGCTATCTCGTCAATCTCAACTTCTCGATGTCCACCTACTAAGGCTTTGGTTGGGGTGTTATAAATTTGTATCGAGCTTGTGTTGTTTTAGAGATGTAAGGGGGTCAGTTAATTGATAGTTTTCACTTCTACCCTAATTGTTTTGAGGTCAAAGATTGATAACCGAAAAATTATTTAAAACTTGAAATTAAAATGATAAGCAGGGTCAAAATTCCTTTGCTCAATAAATTTCTCAAAGTTGTTTTAACCAAGTTGGAAAGTTTGACTTGATGTTAATGCCAGGATGAAACAATATTGTGTGTTGTAGGACATTGAAAACGGAAGGATCAGTTCCAAAAGTAGGCGAAGACGACCAATATTGTGAGCTAGAGAGACAGGAGGTGATCATTGGCTACTGGACACTAACAAATCCAACCATTTGTTTCAACCCAGCTATGGCAAGTGAGATTTCACACTCGTGTTCCAAATGCACAACAGGAGAGGATGGAGCCAACGCTACCAATGAACATGGGTGGATTCGAGAGAACAAGCTAGTAGCGTGGAATTCAGAAGACTCTCAGAAACCTGATTTGGATGAAGATGTTGACGTAGGAAAATTGATGGAGGTGGCCAGGATTGGATGTCTTTCGCAATTCCAGAAGTCATGGAATGGTAATAACCTAAATTTTCAGGTTCGTCGTGAACTGCTCACCGATGAAAAGGCTCGTGCGGACTACTTTAAGAGCCATGCACAAACTGAGGCCACGCTACGTACGAAATACACGGCAACAGAAGACCAGAGTGAGAATTCCTTACCTAAGAAGGACGGAGTTGGAGATGACCAGATACTTGAAAAAGCTTTAATTGAGAAGTACGGAAAGGTTGAGGGACGCTTACTCAACAATGCTTTAACTACTCTTCACCCTGGAAGAACAGCATTGCATATGGCAGCCGTCAATGGGCAGTGGGAGACTGTGGCAGCAATATGTGCGGTGAAAGCTGTACAAGTGAACTTCAAGGACATATTTGGTTACACAGCTTTGCATTTGGCTAGCCTGTCACCTCATCCCAATCGGAAGCGTGTGATCGAGAAGCTGTTGGAGAAAAATGTGCACGATCGTATTGAGGCCAATGTCACATCCCATGAAGAGTATCCGCACCCGGACGGCAAGTTCACTCCCTTACACTTCGCTGTAAAAGGAAAATTCAAAAAAATTGTGGAAAATCTTTTAGAGTGGAAGCCAGAAACAGGGAAGTATCGAAACACAACCATCGATCTCACTGTTAGATCCCGGAAAGGATGGACTCCTCTTCACCTTGCTATAATAGAGAAAAACAAAATAAAACCATTTAAAGATGAATCAAAAGATTTAGAACCTGGGAAAAATGAATCAAAAGATTTAAAATCTGGGAAAAATGACAAAGCGACATCAATAATAAGAACATTAATCAAACATATTAGCAAACATTGCCCAGAAGCTATAAACACAAGGACACGGAGTGCCGATGACAATGACAATGACAATGGATGGACCCCACTCCACATGAGTGTAGCATTTGGTGACTATGATGTGGTGGAGATGTTGCTGACGATCTGCGAGAAACAAATCGACCCTGAGGCAAAGGACCACAAAGGAAAGACGCCAATGGACATCGCTATTCAGCAAGGTGATTACACGATGGTGCTAAAGTTGCAGAACTATTTGGAGAGTGTTGGGTTGTTTGGCAGTCAGAAGGCATATGCCAATGCTGGCAATACAATTTTGGTGGTTGCTGCACTTCTTGCAACGGTGACATTTACGCCACCTTCAACTTCTGAGTCCACCATCTTTTGGGTGTTCTATAACTTGAGTTTTTACTTTGCCATATCCACATTACTTTCTGGAGCAGGTGCTTCGATGCCGAGTAGAGGCAGCACAATTGCCCATGTTCGAGGCTCAGTTTATGCAGCTTCCGTTTGTTTGGCAATTTCCCTTTCATGTGCGGTGGGAGCTTTTGCAACTGCAGCGATTGACGAGATAGCTCCTGGTATCCCTCATCAGAGGCTCAGAGTCATAGCCACTACAACCATTGGAGGATTGTTTTGTTTGTACTTTTTGATTGGCTTTGTACGAGCACTTGCGAGAGCCTATAGTCCACTTTTCTTCTATGCAGATTACAATAGGAAGGTCCTTGTTTACAATTATGTATCTAAGCCTTTAGGAAATTTGTTGCATGACCTCCCAAATGTGGCATGGCTGGAAAAACGGTATAAGGACATGGTCCTGGATCCTCCGGAAAAAGAAGGAAGGAGGAAAATCAGTGAAGAAGCAGCAAAATTGCTTCGAGACTAAGTCAAGACACTTGTTGTCTTCCTCCTCTGTTATCAAGGTAAAGCAAAGTTGAAGCATGGAAACAAGTGTGGGAGGGATGAGAGCCACCCTTCACACAGGGGACACAAATAGTGTTTAGACCTCTGTTGTAACTTGTTAATTTAGATAACAACCTATGTTGTACCTAGCTACTTTGACTAAGTATTTCATTTAGTGGACATTGTCCTTTGACATAAAAGATGACCTTTCTCAGACATTGGGGTCTCGGTTTGCTTGAGTGTCCAAAAAATCTAGTCTCGCACAATTTTCTAAATAAGATAACATATACTACAATATGAGACGTTTTCATATCAAAATTTGAGATTGCAATCTTGTAGTGTGCAACAAACACATCACAAAACTATGTAGATGTATCTAACCATATGAATATAAATGATATTTTGATAATATTATACAAACATCGAATTCCTATCCCATAGAACAAATATTTCTTATATGTATGATAATGTTTAGTTAAAATTATTTGTATGAGAAAGAATTAGTGCATTTTGATTTATATAGTTAGATTCATCTTTTGATCAATTTCTAAGCCTATCCATCAACAATAACTATGAGAACTTGTGTACTTTGAGCTATTGGAAGGGTTCACATGGAAAAATATTACATTTTATTAGGAAATGAAATTAAACTAATTTTGAAAGTATTAACAAAGAACACTAATGTCTTATCAATTTTGTTTGTGAATATATATATGGTAAGGGTGTGGTTTTTGAGTATCACCAACAAAATCAGTTTTTAAATGGGGTTTTCCAATTTAAAAATACACCCTAATTAGTACCATATGATCAAAAGTTGGATTCTCAAGCAAAATGACACCCATTATATGTGTGTATATAAATACATACATTTTATATATTGTATATAATATGCAATTTTTAGTCTATATTTTTGGCTTTCAATATCTATTATTTCATTATATATATCATTTAAGAATATTTTGGATTTTACTAAAGAGGAAGAAATTAACAAAGAATTATTACATTTGGTTGAGACAAAATCTTAAAAAGGTGAATGTTAACCATACTTAATTTTGATTTTTTTAAGTGTTAAATCATAATTTATATAAATGTTAATTAATTAGTCATTAGATTAATTATAGATTTAACTTTTGTAAGTGTTAATTAAAACCTTTACAAATACTAGTTAGTCATATATTATGTTAATATGTGAACTAGTCACTTGTTAGAATTAGCTAGGCAACTATTTTAAACACATTTCAAAATAATAGTATAGTGTAACATATTTTGAGTCGTAAGGACATTTTAATGTTTTTTCATTTTTTGCATGAAATATCCTTAGGATATTCTAAGAATATTTTAGAATAAGTAGTCATCGGGGGGTGAAAAAGTGTGCACCATTAGTTCCTGTTAGCTTGAATTGATTCATAGCAAGGAGGACCTTAACCGAAAATAGTTTGAAGAAGACTTTGCCTTGTTCATAGCCAAGGAATTAATGCCCTTGTCTTTTGTTGAGGCTCCTTTTTCTAGGAGGTTATTCATGAGGCAAAATCTTTGTCTTGTTTTTCTATCTATGCAAGCTTTGGTGACTAATGTTTTGCTTAGGATTGCAAAATAGACTAAGGTTTGTATTATCGACCCTTCAATAATGCCATTTTTGCATAGTGTCTTTTGATCTTTGGATGTTAAGAGTTGAAGTGGACACCTTTGTTATGATCGTGCATTTTCTAAATGGGAGCCCAATCACATAATTGTTGATTTTTTGAAACAACAAACACTTTGGGAATGCCATAGCCTTGCAGTTCAATGATGTGCTTGCAAAATATGAGCTCGCTATTTGAATTATAGCGTATGTAAAAAACGAAGGGGATAATCTCAACATTATGACAACTACATTGATTTCTATTATTTCTTGTGAAACACTGGGCTTGCAAACACCTTTTGTGGGGGCATGTTGAGGGCATGTTGAGAGCATGCAATGTCAAAATGCTAGCAATATGCCATAGATGATGCTAAGGTTTCTACTAGATTAACCTTTTTTTCCATCAAGGAAGCCAAGTCCATTTTGTAAAAAACCATCACATGGACAAAAAAGAATAGGAAGGGGCAAAAAGAATGGTAAAGGGCATGTTTGGATAGTGGTGTGCCACCCCAAAAGCTTTAGGGGTGAATGCATGAACGGGTAGACCAATGTGGTAGAAAAAAATTACCACTTTTAAAGTCCAAAACAATGGTTTTTGTTGTGGGTTCTAGTTAATTACAATGGTTTCCCATTGATCCCTTGAACATTTTTTTCCACTTGATTTAGAGCCCAAGTAGAGCTCCCTTTTCCTCACATGTGTGCATAAAAGTAATTGAAAAACCTTTTTTTAAAATATTTTATGGACTCTTGAAAATTCCCCCTTTTTTGGCTAGTTCAAAAATCCACAAGTAAATTCTACAAATGCCATCCTGCAAAATTTTCAAATTTAGTTTTTTCAATATGTTATTTAAACAAAGTCAAGTCTCTAACAAAGGCACCATTAAATGTTTGACCATTTCAAAGTCCATATAAAAAATTACTACTAAAAATATAATCCATAATTTCCAATTTTGAAAGTTCATATCTTTAATGGTTTTCATAATTATGCAAATCTAAAATGTGCAACAAATAAATATTCAAGTTAGTATACTCAAACTGAATCCCTATGGACAAACTTGCAAATTTACCTATGGAATGTGATCATTACAATGACAATTACTCATAGCAGAATTTGTCAAAAATTCCAAAAAATAGTCCATCCATTCATGCATTTGCCCTAAGATTATGGTGAAAACTAGGTTTGCATCTTGTGTCATTTTTTAAAGAAACTCTAGCACACTATTGCCTTGTGTTATGGTCAACAACAATCATTACCACTTCAAGTTCATGTGCCAAGCCTCAAAGTTCAAAGGCTGTACCTCAAGTTGTTGCAAATTCTTTGGAACTTGTGATCCAATTGTGTGTATTGAACCAAAGCTAGGGGTATTGGCTCTTTTTAATGCCTTTGCTATAGCAATTTCATTCATGTGCCACATGCAAATTGTTAATAGCTTGACCTCTAATTTTGGTGAAACCCAAGACTTTGATGGCGAACTACAAGCTTTAAAAGTACGCATGCAAAAACAAGTAGTAACAATTCTAAAATCCTTCCTTTCATTTTTGCTTAGTTTTCAATCTCGCAAAATTCACAACAGGTTGGTCCTAATGTTGGATCCCCAATACAAGGGATTAAGGTTGGTTATCCAATATGTTTGTAAGGAACAAGCTTTCCAAATTTTAGCAAAGTATGACATATAGTTATTTTTTCTACTCTTGGTTTGTGCATACAAAGTTTTAAACCTTAGTGATGCAAATGGAAGAGCCCTCGATAGTTTTGCACATCCCAAAGTTCTCAATTCATTAGTTTGTATGATTCCATGGATATAGATGAAGACATGGCTTTATCAATGGTCAAAGAACAATCAACACATTTTTGATCAAAAAGGTCAATTATGATGAATGTAAAGACCCTTTGACATGGTAGAGAAACCAAGAGGGGCATTTCTGTTGTTGAGTTTGTTGCTTGTAAATCTTGGAAATTATGAAATCGCAAATTGAAGTGGAAAGAGTCTTTAACATTGCAATTATATGCATGAATCTACATCATCTAGGTTGGGCACAAAGAATCTTGAAATGCTTATTAGCATCTACAAAAACTAACCTAATGATGCTAGGGTTAAGGATTCTCCATCCATGTAAAATTCATGGAGATGGAGGAAACACTAACGGACGAGTGATGCAACAAAGATATCATTGCATCACTTGGCGTCTTGGAGGTGAATGAAGGTCAAAATATGGGTTAAGGGTTTAAACATGGTTTTTTTTGCATTTTGCATTTTGATGTTTTTTTTTTTGTCACAATTTGTGTTTCTTGATGTCTTTAAAATTTTTTTTCGTAGTTGTAGGTCTTTGGGAACGATGGTTGAAACAAGGATGTTATTTGTTGCCTTGTAATCAAAAGTTAAAAGTTGAAACACTAAATATCCAAACCCTAAAATTTGATGTGATGTAACCTAGACTTTTGTTAGGTTTCCAAGGTTTTTTTGTTTCTTCCTTGTTATGCCATTTTACATTTGAGATGTTTTCACAAATATGGCAAAGGGAGAGCATGCAAGTGCATGAGATGGAAAAACTTGAAACCAATTGACAAAAAAAATATCAAAATATTAATCCATTTGCTTTGGTGAATCTTAGCCCTTTAGGTTTTAATGTTACTTTAGATATAAGTTCATTTTCCTTAATTTGGCTTTCATCAAGCTTTTTACTTTGACTTGCTTGGGTTTCTTTTAATAAAAATTTGCAATGTTCCTTGTTTTTTTTTGGTTCCATTTTTTGAAAAAAAATCAATTTAAGAATTAAAACTAGACATAATCGGGTAATCAGGGTTAATTAATTGAAACCAGCTCCCATTTTTTAATTTGAAAATTAACCAAAATCAGAACCAAAATCAATCCTCCCTTAAAATAACTAAAACCAGAACCCACTTGTCCCAATTATTAAAAATCAATAATCAAAATCAAAACCAACCTCTAAAATTTTGAAATAATTGAAACTGGTGCTTACCTCTAAAACCTTGGAATTGCACAACACTACCTTTTTTACATTTGACTACCAAGCACATTTTCAAAAGAAGCCTTACTCCTTGCAATTAATTGATTGTTCTTTTTCCCCCTTTTCTCATCAAACTTCCATCCAATTTGTTAAATTTCTTCCCTCGCCTTGCATTTTCATATTGCTTATTCCCTTCCATTGAAGATCAGTCGCAAGGACTTTTTTTTGACAAATGTATTTATGTAAATCACTTTGAGAAATTCTTGGGATTTTATTTTTCCTACTGTTAATTCAACTTTGTTTGTTACTTTTTGGAAAAGTTTGCCTAGTGTTAGATATCACCAAGTTGGGAAAAAATTACCCTTGGTCATTGGGGTTTAATAATTAGCAAATAACCCAAAAGGAAAATTTGGGGAAAATGATAGAATTTTGGGGATAGTCATGGATTGAAACAAAGTTGAAAATATTAGAGTTTTCTATAAAGTCAAAGAAATCTAGGACTAGTGCCCCCTATTTCATCATACAGGAGGTTAGATTTTGAAAATAGGACTTTGAAGTTTAATGCATTTACCAGAATTGAGTTTCCCCACTCATCATTTCCAAGTAGGCTTTGGCATCGAAGGCAGGCAGATCACAGCCTTGAGGCTGCCATCTCTAGTTGAGATAGTTGGTATTCGGCCAGCCATTCCATGGACAATTCTGCGTCTGCGTGATGATGGGGCAACTCTCGATTGTGTACAAGTGCGAAAAACTATCCTCCACCCACACTCCTATGAACAAATGGTACATTTCCTCTGGACACAACAAGCAATCAACAAAAACACATCTTAGAACATCATCAGTTGCCCGATTCCAAACCTCTCAAGACAAATGCACATTCTCCTTAACACACATTGTAAATAGAAGAAGGTTACTGGTTTGTTCTTGAACATGGCGTAGAGAAGAAGAAGAAACAAAGACAATGGGAAAGCACCTTGTAGTGCTGGTAAGTCCTTGATCCCCTCGTGGAATTCTTGTTGTCCTTTTTGCTCAATCTGCACTTCTTCTCTTTGTTTTTCCAACTGCCCATCCACTTCTCCCGGGTGAAGCTCCGATTCCTCTGCTTCTTTTACTCATGTTTCGTCTTCTGCTTCTTGTTGGACCTGCTACAACAGGCCGCCTTGTGCAGGCTGGAACGACAAACTCTTGTGCCTGATGTAGTACGCCTGCCACAATGGATCTACAAATGCGACAGCGCTCCTTGCAGATCCCACCAAAGGAGCAGTGAAGAAGCCGAGAGTAAAAGCAAATATTGTTGCAACGAGACACAAACAAGCTAATCGCCACAAGAACTTATTGCCAACTGCGCAATACCCTTGCTACTGCTGCTGTGACTTGGTACCAACCATCCTGTTGTCATGCGTATTACGCTAACTCCATCTCAAGCTCTTCACACACACACACACACACACTCTCTCTCTCTCTACGTGTGTGTGTCTCTCTTCTCCAAATTCCACCCTAGAAATCTTCTCCTCCTCTTTGTTTGAATCGCTCAATCCTCATCCATCAACTCTCGGTTGTACGCACTGCAATTGTTCTTCAGAATGTCAAATGTCTCCAGCAGTGCCCCTATATTTGATTGGCAATTACTTTCTGTGAAGGAAGTACGGTTGAAAAACGTATATATGGGCCCTGCGCAAAGCGCTTTCAATTCAAATATGCGAATGAAGAGATATGATGCTTAGATAGTGTTGCACTTGCAAACGAAAAATAATTTTTTTTTTCTCCACAAAACATTACAGCAATACTAACTAGGATGTAGCATATTTTGGCCAAAACATGTTTGCTACAACACAAGTACTAGAATACGGCAAGGGCTTTGTTCATTCATCACGGAACAAGAGGAACAACAACAACAAATACATACATACATAAAACTGTTACGACAAAAGCAAATTGTCTGAAAAAAGAAGATGAGGTGTGTATATGCTAGAGATTTCTTTGTCATACCAAAAAGAACCATGTAATGAAGGAAGAGTTGATGATTCACACAAGTGAGTGAGAGTTGGCAAAGCTGATTTTATTTTCTTTGGGTGTTGGGCATTGCATGAGCATCGTAGGATCTTTGCTATGGTTCGTGCATTACAATGATGCGCAAGGAAGGTGTTGGAGTGCAGCGATGGAATTGGGACTTCTTTATGAACACACAAGTAAGCACATGTGTGTCCCCACCAAATTTGAGTTTTTGATTTTGAGATTTTGATGTGATATACCCCTCATTTTCAAGGGTTCTAATTGTCGTGGTGTGTTTATTTTTCCCTATACATATGATCCTATCACTGCGCTCATAAGGACATTGGTTGAAGGCTATTTGACCAAAAAACCCACTCTAGTGGTAAGTTGTTTGAGCATAATGGCAAGCTGTTTTTGTTGACTTTTTTTCAATTTTTGTTACTTTTTTACTAGTTGTAACTTTTGTAAACTATTTTTTATTGTTGAAAGGGGCAAGGTTAGTTGTTTTTAAATTTTTTTTATTGTTCAAAGGGGAGGAGGTGTGGTTAGATTTTTTTTTTAAACTTATTTTTACTGTTAAGGGGGTAGGGGGTTGGAATTTTATTTATTTATGTTTTTTCATTTGAATTGTGGAAGGGGGAGGGGAGGGGGGTTAGTTTTTTTCTTAAAACTTTTTTTTTTGTTGTTGAGTGGCTACGGGTCAAGGTTCTTTTTCTTTTTCTTTTGATTTGTTGAAGGTGGAGGGGAACGAGAGAGGGTTGACTGTTTTTTTTAATTCATTATTGGGGGGGGGGGGGGGGGGGTTTTATTTTTTTATTTTTGGCAAAAAAAACAAAAATTTAATTAAATTTAATTAAATTTGGTTAACAC
>Ga0116231_10005892_pt1 | contig 23839 bp, 17 predicted proteins | sample S1TSphgellanicum_2_FD_89695 | JGI IMG/M metagenome (GOLD analysis project Ga0116231, IMG submission 89695) | Host-associated microbial communities from peat moss isolated from Minnesota, USA - S1T2_Fd - Sphagnum magellanicum MG | ecosystem: Host-associated > Plants > Peat moss > Unclassified...
GTTTTTTTGTATACAAATGATGGAAATGTTTTAAGACATTTGCATTTGTGTGCATGAATCTGCACTGTTAGTGTTGGTTGAGATGCATTAAATTTTCAATATTTTTACATTGTGGCACAATTGGAAAAAAATTCAAGGAGGTTAGAAAGTCAATTAGTATAAACCGGGTTAAAAAATTTAAGAAAGTAAGACATGTACATTCACATTTTTAACCTTTGTCATAGCCATACACTACCATCATCACAAAGTAGGAAATCAAATATCCCATACATTGGATAGGTTAAAAACCTTAAAATGTAAGTGTTTTAGGCACACAACATATTAGATGCATGTTTCAAACAACAAAGAACATGAAGTTTCCACATAGGATACCTATATTTTTTTTGGGAATTTCTTGGCACAATGATGATGGGAGAAGAATATGACCAGTGTGAATTGTATGAAAGGTTTTTTTTAAACAAATGTGCAAAAGTTGTCACAAAATAAAATGGCTGATGAATGAACATTTAAAAACAAAAATGTTAAGTTTTCAACAATGGTGCATTTTTTACCATGTTTTTTAAATAACTTACATGAACTTGTAGCCACAACATTAGTAGCCATTTACAACAATCAATTTTGAACTTAAATGAAAAAGTTGTGCCCCTTTAAAGTGGGGGGGAAAGTTTTATTATTTGAAAAAACTTGGATAGAACATATGGTACTCTTAATACCATGCATTTTATACCATGTGAATAAACACATAAAATCTTGTGCAAAGGTGTATTTGTAAATTAGGGTGGTTAGTTTTTGGTCAATATACTACTCCTTAAAAGTCCAAATTGTAATGTTGAAATGGCAATTTATTATGATATCATTAGTTAAATGGGGAATTACATGGTGGTTAATGAACTTAAAACATCAATATGAAGAAAAATCATTTTAGACAACTTTTAACATACATTTTAAAATTTTAAAATTTGAATCCTATTTTTAAAATGATTATGATATGGTGCATTTCAAGTAATTCAAAAAGTTTATAACTATTTTTTGTGAAGGTTTTTTAACAATGTTTTTGCATTTATGTTTCTATTGCTTTGATATATCATATATTGAGTCCTCATAAGATATCCCAAATTTAAACCATACAAAAAAATGCATATATAAAGAGGCACCAATCCATATTTTTCAACTTCAAAAGTCCATCGCTATATATTTGGTGCATGTATGTTATATATATATAACATATATATAAGTCGAAAATCAAAATTCAATTTAAAAAATTGGCATAATGTTGATTTCATGGCATGTCAATAACATCTAACATGTAAATATATGACATTCCACAAAACAAATTGCATTATTATGCAAAAAGTGAATCACCTTACTTTGCAATTCCCAAGGACACCATTCATCCCATCAAAAATACAATAATAATTTAAATAAGTTTGGACTATTTTTATTATAGTTCAAAAATTTAAAAAAATTGTATTAAGACCAAAAATTATCAAATACAATCACATAGTCAAGGATGCAATTATGGTTTTTAAATATTTTTTTAAAAACACTAAGCTAAGATCCTAAAATAATAATTGTCATGATGCCATAGGCAAGGAAAACATTAAATAGGCCAAAGGAAATGAATGCAATTAGCACAAAAGTACTACTACGATGTTTTCTTCCAATTTGCCCATTTGCCCCATCCATATTTTCTCAAGTGACACCCATCCATGTTTTGCACTTGTAACCTCATATAATATGACATGTTTTGCACTTATAACCTCACATAACATGCCAAGTAATATGTCACATACCCTTTTATTCCCCTCGTGTGTTCATAATGTGCATAATATGGACTCAAAACATGCCTAAGCATGACAAGGTGAAAATAAATTGGGCAAATGGGCATATTAAAAGAAAAAATAGTAGTAGCACCTTTGTACTAATTGCATTCATTTCCTTTGGCTTGTTTAATATTTTTCATAATCCTAGTTACTCCCTTTGTCTTTCCCCAAGTGTTAATGAAAAACATGTAGTGCCACAACATTATCCATGTCTCGCTTTCTCCAATGTCTCTAGCTACATTCTCCTTCTCTTTCCTTCTCCGTTTCTCTTTTACTTTCCATTGTTTTCTCTCTCTTTCTCTCCCTTGTTTTTGTTTTGTGTTAATTGTTGATTTGCATGAAAAACTTGGGAAAGGTTTGTCATCACCTATAGGAGGTCCAAGGGAGGAGTTAGAACAGCCTAAGTTCTCCCAAGCTCATTTTTTTTTCCCCTCTCCTTCTTTTAGGTCATTATGTTTGTCTTGTGCAAGATTGTTTGGGAAGAAGGCAACATGATCATCACCTACAAAAGGTCAAGGAGGAATTAAAAGCCTAAGGCTTGAGTTCATTCAAGTTTTTACTATTTTTTTCCTTTTTTTTTTCTTTGTGTTTTCATCTTTTTGTGTTGTGTGAAATATATTTTGGGAAAATGCAATGATTGCATCAATTTTTGCTTGCAAAAGGTCTAGGAAATATCAAAAGGGCATGAACTACCTCAAGTTCACTCCTTTTTTAATTTTTTTTTTTCCTATTTCTTCCTTTCTCTCTTTCACATGTGTAGGGTTTCATAAGAAAATCACATGACCTAAAAGAGGTCTAAAAAAAAGCCATGAAGGCCAAAACTTTCTCTCTTTCTTCTTTCATTCTCATTTCTGTTTTTCCCTATATCTCCTATTATTTCTCTCACCATTGTCACCTAGTTTTAAAGTTCATGAAATAATGGATCTAAGAGGGCATGAGCTCTCCCGAGTGCTCTCCTCCCTCCCCTTTTTTTTTTTCCTTTCATTCTTTTTTAATTCACCATAGTCTTTTTAACGCACCACAAACCCCTCCCCCCTTCATTTAATCTTGTAGAACAACTAATTACAACCTTGTTAAGACATGTCCAACAAGCCTCATTCTTAACATTTTTTGTTGTTTAATAATATTATGTGTTTCATATGTGAATCCTAGGTTAAACATTTTAAAACCTAGAGGGTGAGCTCAAAAGCCTATTCTAAAATTGTTGTGGAACCATTGACCAACAACCTTAATTGCATCAATAGACCATTTTTGGTTGAATGTAGTTTTATCTTCCTTTTCAATGCTTCTTCGAACCATTTGTTTAACTTGGGTAAATGTATAATGGACTTGTTTTGATCTTTTCTTATCCCTTTCCTTTGTTTTAAGTTCTTTGATTTTGTTCACAACCTCTTCATCGATTTCCTTTTGTTTCAATTTGATGTGACCACATGTGAATTGGAATAATCTAGGAATAACCTGAAGTGGTTCAGGTTGCCATTGGTTTTCCTTGTTAGTAATCAAAGTAGTGATAATAGGTCAACCATGTGAAACCCGAACATAGTTGCTTGTTGAAGTGCCTCTATTGTAACATGTAACCCATGCATGTTTAAAATCAAGAGATGATAGTTCTCTTGAGAACCTCCCCCCCCCCTCCCTCAAATATATTGAAAAATATAGCCATTACTTGAAGGGTATATAATCATCCAACCTTTCTTCTGCATGGCCATGCATGTTTTCAATTTAAATAACTTTATTTAGTCTTACTGCATCTTGGAGCCTTTAAAATTTTGAATAGTAAGCAAGGTTGCCCTTGTTGCACTAACAATACAATTGATAATCAAGCACTCCCAAAACTTGGGGATATTATAAACATCATGAGAGTTTGATGATCTAGTTTCATCCAAATTTCAAATGTGATCAAGTGGGTACTTGTGTGTATAACTTTTCCAAGTTGATGTAAAAGGTGTGGCATGTTTAACTAGTTAACCTTTTTGTACTAACAACTTTTAGCACTTTCATAAACATATGTTGATTTTTGGATGACATCTTTTGAAGTTGGACCACCAACTAGATTTTGGAACACCATTTAATGGCATTTTTAGGATTACTAATTGTTGGACCCAATGGCAATGGAGATATTTTGAGTACTTAATTATGTATTTCAGCACTGGTTTTGGTATGCCATTCATATCTATCCTATTATGCATTATATTTACTTCTTCAAGCTCTTCTATTTCCTCTTTGATCTCAAATGAAACAAGAACTACTTCTACTTCCTTCTTGATGTCAATGCAGGAGGGACTATGTCTTCTACTTCTTTCTTGATCCCATTTGTAGTAGGGTCTACTTTTACTCCCTTTCTCAAAACAATGACAAAAGGGATTAAAAGTTTTAACAAGAATCAAAGCTCCTTTGACAAATCTCCTAGATATGACATGCTTAGGAGAATTAGAAGCTTTAGTCTTTCACAAGCTCCAAAGTTGCTTTGGATTGCTAAGTTTTGTGGGAATTTGCCCTTGCCTTGTTGTCAAGTAGTTGTGTTCAACTTTATGTGCCCAAAAAATGTTATTTGGTGGGAAAAACTGCATTGATATAATTTGTGGTGAGAAAATTCATGAAATCCTTAATGAATATATTTGGCTCTTGTGCCCATGGTATCCAAAATTATGTATCAATGTTTAATTGAGTTGTCTGTTTTGGTGTCTAACTCAAAATTGCCAAGTTTGTTTATTTTTGTGTGGACAAGGGGTCAAATTCCCAGTGAGGTGGAGGTTGTTTTCTATACAAAAAAAAGGGTTAATTCTGATTAGTTGTTTACAAATTTATGTGCCCAAGGCCTCAAATTTGCAATCACCTCAATACTATTTGATGTCAACTTGGACCCCCATTACCAAACCAAAAAAAACACTTCACTGATCACAAAGGGGTGAGCTCCGACGTACTTGCTTTTATTGGCCAATTGTCCTACACCCATTCCCAAACACTTGTCTATCTCCCAAATGTGACAATAAGTTCATGGAGGTTTGCTAGAACTAAACTTTCTACTTTGCTCCAGTACCTCTAGCCAAATTTGGCTCATTCCTCTTGTGCTAGTCCACTTGACAAAACTGAAAAAAAGAATCCCTGCATACCTGATAGGACATAGGACCAGCCTTTTTCTAAATCTTTATCGGCCTTGCTTACCAAGGGAAGGAGATTTTGTGTCTAGATTCATTATAGAGTTATAGTCACTTAAGGGATTTTGGCCCCTAGGCAACAGGTCTACTTTTATATGAGGATTTTTGAAAGATGATATTTTGGATTGTGTTGAAATTTGAGATTAGATATATTTTTAGGTATAATATTCTCAAGGATTCTGGTTTGTTTTAGAGGATTTTTTGAAGATTACATTTTTGCATGGTGAAATCTTTGAGTTTCCATAATTCTTCTTTTCCCTCAAGATACTTTTATGGTAATGGCACTGTGTAACACACCACTTTGTTTTCTATCATAGTCGTTTCTTATATAATTTTAGAATACTAACAAATTTTTCAACTTCTACATTTCAAATTGCAAGGCAAGTAAACTTATAACATGATAAAAAAGCCTTTGGCCAATGCCTTATATGTGAATATTGCACAGTAAAAATGCATCACGAATAGAAAAATCACATTATTTAGTTTCCACTATATATTGTGATGAAAAATTCACGGATACAATACAATGTTGCCTAATAATAGTAGTATAGTAAAATCTTATTTGGCCAGACACATAAAATTCATATTGAAGCTTTAAATAATCCAAATAATCCACAATACAGAATAATCTGTTGGAAGCCAATTTCAAAAGACTTACTTTGTTCATTGTTTATCATATCAAAACCAGGAGAGAGAAACATTCAATGAACCAAATTTGATTAAAATCAATTTGTGTGCTTTTCTCAACAAAAATAGAAAACTGCAGTGAGAATTGCTCTCTATAGAAACAAACAAACCAGCAACAAGAATAAGCTTTTTTCTCAAGAAAGCAGAGAGCAAAGGTTTCAATTTCCAAGAAGAACCCAGTTATCATCCTGGTTAATCTATTCATGATCCTTAGGGACTCTCTGCTTCATAAGAAGCTAGTTACAGAAGGTAGTCAAGTAATCTCTGTAATTCCTGGCTGGTTCCTCCAACTGAACACACTTATCAAACCATTTACATTCTTGACATTCCTTTCCCTACACTACTCAACTTCTATCAACCCCCCCCACCCCCTGCCCTGTGCACACCTGCTACTAGCAAACTAGAGATAATCATGTGGGCAAAAAGCTTACCAAGATGTGTGATTAAGAAAGCATTGCTACAAATGAAAAATTACAGCAGCTAATAATGTGGACTACAGACTAAATCTGCTGAAACTTTGCTGTGCTCTTCCTCCAGCTCAAGTCGAAGCAGGCCATAATGGCAGAGGGATTTGATCAGTTGTTGACAAGAACTGTAATAAATTCATGGTGAAAATAGAAGACGATACAGGGAGAGGGATCACTGGATCAGACATTACTGATCAAAACATTTTGGAGATTCATGCAATCTCCAAAATCTCAGCTTCAGATGACAAATATGCACCACGCTGAAGTAAATATAGAGATGCACTTAGTCTCTTGAACAATTGCTAGCTGGTGGCAAACTCTTCTTCAACAGAGCTTGCTTCAATGTGCCTGTATTTTGGATGTCTTCTCCATTCTCCAGCTTCTCAGGCCTCTCTGAGCTCCATTGTTCCCATCATATGAAGCGCTTGTTGATGGTTTGTTGCACAGTCAATTTCTTCACATTTCTTGCCTCTTGGTTTTCAAAAATCCAGCAAACTCCTCACCTTGTTGATCTGCCACACATCAAAATAAATGCAGAAGCGTATCTTGCAATTTTCTCTGAACATTTTCCTGCCACAGTGTCTGATCGAACTGGGAAGAACTGATTGCATGCACAAGTTCAATGCAATTCAGTTACTTACCCCAGGTGGAAGCAGCAGCAGACCCTCAGAACAATTAGAAACTACAGAAGGAACAACCTCCAATTTTGTTTGGGGACATCCACAGCTCCTCAAAACACGAAGTCTAAAGATCAATGCTTCACAAAAGAGGAGCTCCAGTATCCGGTAACTTCAGTTCTAGCTAGAAACGAAGGAAAAGGCGAAGGCTTGATGCAGTGAAGCAGAAGATGGGAAGAATACAGCAAAAGAGGATTCAGGTGATTCCAATGTCGTTGAGTAATGACGACTGTTCCCCACCCCAGCCCTTGAAGAAACTGCAGTGATCTGCAAAAACAAAATGGGTGCAGGTTCTTGGGCAGCTGCACCTACTATACTTGTTTCTTTAGGGAAAAACCTCACGCTTGAATTCAAGGAAATGGGTTCCCTGAAGTTAACTACAAAAAAGAGTGAAGCATTCAGTGACCACAGCTGGTGTCCACTAAGTTCTATCTTGGAAGTTGCTTGCTGAGGAGGGCATCCGGGTGAAATACTGCCTGGTGAAATTGGAGTCTATGTTGGTACTAGTGGATTTACCGCAGTTGGATGCCACAGCAAAAGGAGTTGGAGCTCCAACAACACGAGCTCCTTGGGTTTTTGTCCCTTGCACAAGGCTGGCAGTTGAAATCTCATGCTCATGAAAAGCATCACTACCACCTGACTCTGGCATCCTTCCGTCAACACCTCCAGGGACTTTCAATGTGGTGGCTGATCTTGGGGCAACCCCCAACGGTGGTGTGGAGCTTGAACTGGAACTGACAGGTCTTGTTCTCGATCTAAAGCGCATGGCCTGCTTCAGCCTCTTGCGGATGAATTTGCCAAGCCCCGCAATGAAAGCCCTCTTCTTGAACTTGAAGAATCCAGTCCAGATGAAGCTGGGCAGCTTTAGAAGGCGGGTGATGCGTCGCAGGCGATGGCCACTAGTCTCCACCATGCCTACTCCCCTTTGTTGCTTCCCACTACAGCCACCCCAGTAGGGCAACGGGATTAGCCTGCCCACCTTCGTTAGGCTCTGCACCACCTCGTCCATAGAAGGACGGCGCGACGCTACAGCCGAGACGCATCGCCCCGCCACATCCGCCATATGCTTCAAAGCCGCCGTGTTCTCAGGTAACGCGATCTGCGGGTCAAGGATCGCCAGCGCGTTTCCTTGTTTAATCAGAGGAAGAGTCCAGTCCACGAGACTGAGCGGTGCGAAATCCTCGCCTGCAAAAATCCATTCAGACGAGAATTCCACTGAGCTCTCGACGAAATAAACACGCAGCAGGCTCTCTGTTGCAGATAAGAAATTCAAGGAAGAAGGAGAAGAAGGATCTGACTGACTTCGAGAACTTACTCATGAAGACTGGTGTTGAACCCGTGATGAGCTCCAGCAGGAGCATGCCGAAGCTGAACACGTCGTTTTTGGGGCTGATCTCCGACTTGCTCTGATTCGGACCTTCGACATTCCCGTAGGCAATCCAGTCCTCGACTGCCGACCAAGGTCTTGCTTGGTCACGGAGATCGCTATCGTCAGTCTCAGAAATGGACGACAACACGCAGTTGACGGAGCTCTGTCTGGCACGACCCGCGCCAGCAGCACTTCTAAGACTGACGACATGTTGCATGTAGCGCGCTAGGCCGAAGTCGCCAAGGCGAGCGCAACAGTGGCGGTCGACGTAAACATTGGAGGCTTTGATGTTGCGGTGAATGATTGGCGGGCTAGAGGCGTGCAGAGCGCGGATCGCCTTCGCTGTTTGCAGAGCCAGGTTGATGCGCAACGCCCAGCTAAGATTGGCAGCTCGACCACCACCTCCACCATGAAGCAAATCATGCAACGTACCATTCTCCATGAACTCGACAACCAGAAGCCGCACCTTGCCATCACAACTGTAGCCAAGGAGATTGACAAGACGACGGCTAAAGAGCTTGGAGAGAATCTCAATCTCATTTTGGAACGCATCATCATCTTTCCACAGATGATGACCCACAATCGGGCGCTTCACTGCTACAACACGCCCGTCCTTGAGGACTCCGCGGTAGATTTGGCCATGATTAGCACGTCCGATCAGATTCTCTCTGTCAAATCCTCCGGTTGCTACTTCAAGGTCCTTGTACTGAAAGCGTTGCAGGATCTGATTCTTCGTCACCAATGGCGCCCCGCACGTCGTGTAACGGCAGGAGGTCGATGACGAAGTTGAAGCTCTGGACAAAATCACCATAGTGTACAAAAACACCAGTTGCAACACCACCACCACAACCTGATTCTCTCTACGTTTGTCCTCGACAACAAACTGACACAAACTGATGATGAACTCGCTCAACTTTTGCAACAACACTGCGGGATCTGATTTTGCTGCTGCTGCTGCTCCATGCTTCAAGATTGCGTCGAAAAAGGTGTGCGAGACTTGCTGAGATTCGTCATCACCCAAGCTTCGAGAAGAGAGCAAAACGGGGAGATTAATGGTCGGAAACGATCCGATCCCAAGCTGAAAAATTTAACGAATTCCTTGCCAACCGTGCCACGGCCATTTACAACAGTTGCCAGATTTCTTTATTATTATTACTACTGTCAGCCGCCACGCCCGCGCTTTCCAAACCTGGATCATCTCTTGATGGGTGTGGTGCTGCACTTTCTAGCAGCCTTCCATGCATTTATGAAGCCTTCTTCTTCTGGACAAAAAGTTTTTCAAAAACTGAAAACACGCTTTCATGCCTGCCCAGCAATGTTGTGCTTTTTTTCAAATTTGTGAGCTAATTGGGTTGGAACTTGGCTATCAAATACAAGAGGATTTTTTTTTGGGATTCCTCTTAATTTTGGGGACATGTTGGAAAGCTGTTGTCTAAATATGGCAACTTCAGAATTTTTTGGCGACTTGGGACATATTTCCAAAATAAGTCCTTTATATCTTCATACATTGACCTTTTTTGGTCGCCAGGATGCACCAAGGAGAAAAAAATGACTGCCCATTGTTGAATCCCTATCTGTTAATATGCCACAAGAGGACTTAGCCAAAATTGTCAAATGTTTTTTTTGGCGACATGTTAGAACCTATTGTCTAAATATGGCAATTTCAAATTTGCTTTTGCGACGTTCACCATATTTTCTGAAAAAAATTCATCTGTATTGTTGGCTCCCCAATTTGTTTTTGTTGCCATTATGCACCAAGAAAATAAGCAATGACTACCCGGTGCAAGGCTGCTTTTCAGAAACCATATCTGTGGATATGCCACAACAGTACTTAGCCAAATTTACTATATTTTTGGCGACATGTTGGAACCTATTGTCCAAATATGGCGAATTCAGAAACTTTTTCCCCATAATCTGGCGATTTGGGGTCATTGAGGGAGAAAAAAGAAAGAAAAAGAGTCCTTCGCACCTCCACTTCTTTTTTGTTGCCTAGGTGAGAAAATTCGCCCAAAAAAAAACATATTGGCTGCCCAGTGCCTGCCTGGTTTCGGAAACCCATATCCGTTGATTTGCCTCCTCGATCACTGTAAGTAAGTTATGCAGCGATATATACGGCACTCCCATTCCCGTTGTTGCTTTGCCTCGATCGTTGAACCTCCACACCATAAAAATCATCAAGCAGGCGGCGAGGATTTACTTTACTCTTCCAAATTTCAGGATTGTTTTGCAGAGGTACAAATTTTGGAAACAAAATCTAAGGGACGTCATTAAGTATGTAATGCTCATGATTAATTTCACGACATTATTAAATCATCTTCTGCTAGTCTGAAGATTTCTTACTATCTATCTGGCAGGAGAAGAGCAGATCTGGACTCTGAACATTTTGAAGAGCAAGTTCCTTGAAATCGTGCTCCTCGAAAGCTCGTTGCTCCACTAAAAACTTGGGAGGGAGGTTTCGATGTCGATGCAAATAACGCTAACTTGGTCACTTGTACAAACAAAATAATGTCTGCATTCTTCTTCAATGCTTGCAAAAAAACAAAGGTAGTTTGAACTTTCAACAATCATTTAAAATTCAATCAAAAGTTAACTACTTCATATCTTCCTTGAAAGACAGCATGAATAATAAAAGACAATCAAAGTTCTTATAAACTACTCATTTGTTGCTTGAAAACATGAACAAACTAACTATAAGCGCCTCATCACCTAATGACTCTCTACCCCTTATGGCAAGTTTACAGTTCACATGAGTGTCAGGTGGGTACCCCGCTTCGACAGGTAAGAACTAAGAACCAATGGTTCCAGCTAGTAAGAACTGAACTGGAACTGGGTCTGATTTCCAAAACTGGAGTTGAATTTCATTGGGCCCTGCCCCCACCACAGGGACAGGGACTATCACATTCGATCCTACTTTTGGAAGTTTTACCTTATTAGAACTGGTTTCACATTAAGTGAACTGGTTTCTTTTGGTGAAAGTGTTTGGACTGTTTAAATTGGAACAGATGTTTTTTGGTGTTGAGAGTGTGGACATAGTAGGTAGACATACAACATCTTATTTATTGGCGCAGGGCCGTGTTTGTGATACCTTGTTTTCACAAGAATTGAACTGGGGTTCTCGGTTCTATTTCTATGTAGAATTAGAGCAAAGAATCATGTTTTTCTTTTCTTATTTAATTTTTTAAAAGTGACTCAAATCGAAGGTTTAGTGGTTTTCCACCAGTTTTGGTCCAAGTTTGTAAGAGCCTGACTGGGAACTGGGTATGATTTCAAAATTGAAACTGGAATTTTCTGTTGGAAGAACCGGATCTGGAATTGGATTCTAGGTTCCATTTATCAGTCAAACCAGAACCACAGTTCTAATTCATTTTTGAGAATTGAACTCACGATTCTTCATAAAAGTAAAGAACTGCCAAACACTGGTTCTGAGGGAAAAAAAAAGAAAAAGAAGAAGAGAGAAAAAACAAGGCCAAAGGTGAATTTGCACCTACCAGTGCAACAAGATGAATGGTGTGTGGATAGGAAACATTTTTTCATTATATTCATGTCCCAAAGCTAACCATGGTGGTTAACTATGTACTAACCACCCCCCTGCATCTATCTAAGTTGGCACCCAGCGCCTTGCCTAAACCTTACTAACTTACATAGTAACCACTTACATTCCTTACCTACTCAATGCTCACCTATATGTTGTCCCACTTAATATATAGTTTAATTAATAGAGGGAGGGGAAAGTAAGAGGGTTTAAAATATAGGTTCCACCTTGGTAACTCAGTTGTGACTCACCTACATTTGAGTCACCGGTGGGTGTACAATGGCTGGTGTAATCATGGGTACCAAGTCACACAATCCAAACAAATGAACCAGCAAGAGCCTAGTGGGCTAGGTATTGAATTTTCAATAACCTACTTGATTTGATTGAAATTTCATCCAATTAGGATATCAATCCCAAAACCTTAAACATGTCTATGATTTTTAATTATTTCTTAATTTTAAAAATCCTTATGACCTACCCTCACCTAGGCAGCACAACTGATGGTTCTCAAGGTGGGTATTTGAAAACTAACCTTCATGCATAACCAACAATTATTACCCAAAAATCAATTAAAGTGATAATCAAAGTTATTATTTTATAGTGAAATTAATAACTAACGGATCTAAATTCTCCATCTGGTGTTAATTCTTTTTTTTTCCTAGCTAAATATCACCAAATTTCTACCTGAAAAGTACAAGTGATTTCAAAAGAGAAAAAATGACATGAAATAGCCAATTATCATATGTCCATGACCACTCAATAGTGGAATCACTCAATCCGTTGTATTCCTGTTAGCTACCATCCACTAGTTTTGTTACTTAAGACTTAGTAGCCCAAATTGGATCTTAGCCCTTGACTTTCCACAAGGTGTCTATATCTTGGCCCACTATGTTGCCAAAACACATTTTAAGGTTTAGGCACTATTTATCTATTGTAAACTTAAGGTTTAGCATTAGAGCTTGAAACACGACACCTTACAATTTTAATTTTAGCCAAAGATTGGTGGGCAATGGCCACTTGTATTTTCTAAAAGGTTTATATTTAAACCTAGAGACTAGGACAAAATAGTTTTCCATAGAACTGAATTTCTAAGTCACCATAATTGTGTTCCTATTTATTTTTGTCACCTATAAGCTATAAGTTGTGTGTGCAAGGTTCAATGATAATGAGACCTTATGTTATTTTGAATCTTGATTATTTTCTCATGTTCAAAATTTCAATGTTCATCATCCATGACATTAAAAACCTTGTGAATTTACATTGCTTCAAAGTTCAAAATTTTAGGTCTAAATAGTGAGGTTCAAATGTCAACCAAAATTCAAAGTCATAGCTCAACATCTTTCTTGAATGTTCAAGAATCAAATGGTGGTTGTTAATTATTGTTATGTATCAATGAGCTTGCAACAATAGTTCAAGAGTATGTAGTTATGGACATTGTCCAACAAATAACAACATACAAAGTTGCAAGTCTGCACTTGTAGAATCAATAAACAAATGTAATTTCAACTTTGGAATACCAAAGTTTGAAATTTTTAAAGTTTGATCACTTATAAGTTTGAACCTTAGCTCATTATTTATTCAAGTTTTATTGTCATTTTTATGTGTTTATGTTGTTTTAGGATGTTGTGTAATCATCGATGTGCATTTTGCAATTTGCATGTTGTAATCTATCAACTAAGGCCTTGCTTTGCATGTTGAATTTTGAAAGTGCAAGTAGGGCTAGGGCATTGTTGTAATGTAGTGTGCACTTTGCAATTATTGCATTTTGCATCAAACAAAGTCTAACATCCAAACTCCAAATGTGGAATCTAGAGTCCAAACTATAGATGTTTTGTCATGGGACATGGTTGTCAAGGTTATGGGGTGTGAAGGTTTAGTTGGGTGCAAGTGTAGGGCCTTATAATTTCATGTTGGCACACACTATTATTTACACAATAATGCAAGGGTGATTTGTTGTGTTGATGGCATCATTGAAGTTACAATTGAACTTAAGAATGAAGTTTTTTTTTCTTGAATTGTGATGCTAACAACAATTAGATTTTCATTGATCCAAACTTAATGGTGTCATGTAATTGATTTCTTTTTCCTACATTGTTTGAGGTCGGTACACTTAAAGTTCCAATCAAGTTACATCATTAAATTTGATGCAATAGTCTCCACCCAAAAAGCTACAAAAATTTTAATATGATGTAATTCAAAAATCACAAGGCCAAAATGTGTCTTTCATGGCTCCATCTATGATTAGGTTGCTAGTCTTTAGAACATACATGACTACATGACTATGTACTCGAATAGGACACATCATAATTTTAAATGTCTTTTATGACTATAGTCATGAAGGACATGTCTTTTATGATTATGACATTTACAACTATAGTGATGAAAACATGGTTAATATGTTATTTTCCTACCTTACTAGCCTAATCTAGGTAAATATAGGGTTCCTTAAGCTAAAGAGCTAGCATACATGCTAAAAATGTAGGCCATGACCTACCTAAAAATGTAGGCTAACCTATCTAGCTAGTTAAACTTAGGCTAGGCTAAGTACTTAGGCTAAGTTAACCTAGCTTAATTAACTTTATAAGACTATGTTGCAATTGTGAGGACTTGAACCCTTCACCTTCACATTAAAGGATGAAGTCCTTAACCATTGCACCACATTTTTTACATGATAAAAATTGTCATCATATTATCGCAAACAATTTTCTAAAAATTTAATTAAGTAGCCTAGCTACCTTGCTAAGGCTACTAAATAACATATATTAACCTATTCAATAACCTAATAGGTACCTTAGTAAATTTAACCATCTAGTAAGTACTTATCTAATAGGTAGTATGTAGCAAGGTGGGTAAATAATTAATATCTACCTTAGGTAGGTATGCACATACTACCTAATAACCAAAGTAGGTACGAAAGTACATATTTACCTAGGTAGTTATTAGTAGCTACCTAGGTACCTAATGGGGTAGGTGTATACCTACTACCTAGCTAGTGGGATAAATACATATTAATAGGTACCTACCTAATTAGTATGTATTTAAGATAGGTACTTACTAAGTACCTATTATCTAATAGGTTCCTACCTAGTAAGTAATATGCACCAAGGTGGGTAACTAATATGTATATATTTAACTAAGGTAGGTTCAATATACCTACTAGTTAATTAGTACTGGTAGAAGTCTAATTTAAATTCCTATAAAATATTTCACATTATTATAACAACATATTTGCATTCACATGCATATGTTCATTATATTTTTCTTAAGTCTCAACAAATTTAACACTACCATTCATTCCAACATCAAATTCGCGGTTATTGCATATAATTAGAATCTGTACTTCAAAATACATTGTAACAAACTCCATAAACAAGATTACAATTCATTTCATCATAATATGATACTATAGAAAATTCACACAAAAGATGAACATAGAATACATTATAGAAGTTTATGCTTATCTATATTATTGAAAACATGAATCCAAAATACAGCATAATCCCATGTTTTGTTGAAAAAAAATTCCAAAACAACACTTAAAATTTGTGTTATATCAAAACAAAATGTGTGGTTTCTACTGCAAGTACCTACAACTCCTCCTACTCTTCTCAAAAAAACTTTGTGTTTCATCTCCTTTTTTTATCTTGTGTGTTCTCAAGAATTCTAATTTTTTTATTTATTTCAAGTCACATCATCATGATCAAAACAACAAAAATTCAGAATTCAAATTAACAAAGTTTCCTTATCAGTCCCTATTTTAATTGCATTGTTCATTCAAAATCACATACTCATCCTACCCCCTTAACAAGTACATATTTAAAATAAATATGCACTAGGTACCTACTACCTAATTAACACATATCTAAGGTAGGTACATACCAGGTACCTATTTGTAGGTATTTATTATTTAGTTAATAGTTATTAGTAGGTACCTACTAAGTAGGTACCTAATTAATATGTATTTGATGTATATGGTAGGTACCTAGTTAATATGTATTTAACCTAAGTTAGATACATATTAGCTAGGTACCCACCTTAAATATTCACTTTGTAGTCATGTAGTCATAATTCAATCATAATGATGATGAAAGGTATATAACTAATGGACATATGATTATATGACTAAATTAGGACATAGCTACAAAATGTTCTAATCATGAAAAACATGTTTTTGTGTTGTGAATTATAAGACATTTGGATAGGACAAAATTTATTTGTGTGGATTCCAAGATTGTTGGTGAGGTGTTCATTTTGATTAATTGTATAATTTGTTTCACCATTCCAAGTGTACCCAAGTGCATTTTCCTAAGTTGTAAATGTTGGAAAAGCATATGTGAAAATGGCAAACATAGCATGAAATGTTTTACAAAGGCTTGAAGTAAAGAAAAATGTATTATAACACAAATAACAAACATTGTGACAATCTTGCAATCATCATCACTAAATGCCTCAAATTAGTACTATCGAGGTTGCAAAGAAGTTGTGTAAGATTGTTAAATAGAATAGTAACAGTTTTTCAATTGATACTTATACATTTAACAAGTTGTGGGGTTTGTGATCTCAACCCTTTGGAATTTTATCAAAGGTGTTGTGTTATAAATATCTTAGTATGCACTACGCATAATTAAACAACTCTTTTTCATTATTCATGTTCTTTAATCACACCTTAGTTGACATCTAGTGCTTTTACTTCTTGAAAGCTATTGACTACAAACTTCACCACGATGAATACATTTCTAACCTTCTTTCACAAACCTAAATAACCAAATCAACAAGATTTGAAACTCAATATAAAAAAATTCAACCCCTCACCTTCTCCCAATTTCCTAGGATGAATTATTTTATATTTGCACTCTCCTTCATCAAATCTTCACCAAAGGTTTAACTAAACCAATTTTGCAACATATTCACTATTCACCAATTAATTGATAACATTAACAAGCAAACTAATGTCTTGTATGCCCAACATTCCCACAATTGCCTTCCCCTTTTTTTCAAAAATTTATTATGACAAGACCAACCAATTTCGAAAAGTTGTCTATCAAGGTTTTTCTTCAAACATAAAAAGCCCAAAAAACTATTTTCTCCACATTATTTCTTTGTCCTAGCCTTTCAAGTTCTCTACTCTATCTCATTCCTCTTTTATTTATTTATTTTCTTGTTATACCAAAAGAAAACCCCAAAACAAAAAAGTCCAAAAATCTCCTCAAAACCTCTTCTCTTTCCCCCTTCACCTTACCCCTTGTCTATCCTTTTTGTCCTCCTATCTTAGCCAATACATTGCCTCCCATGTTTTCTTCAACATCAACAAGTGTTTCCCAAACTTCTCCTTATTTCATCATGATCCCAACCTCCCTCTTGTTTGTTTTGAAAATTCTTAAAAAAACACAAAAAGAAAAAGAAAAAATAACCTTGAACTAAACCTTTAAACCCTAAACAAAACAAAATAATGTTTAAAGGTTTTTAAAGGTTCTTTGGTTAAGTCTTTAAAACCTTTAAGTCTTGTTCTCCAAAGAATAAAAAAGATCTTTCGAACCAAACAAACAACTTAGAATGTCAACGATGTGATAATTTTCTTTCTTACTTTGAATTCAACTTTGATGTAGGTTATCCCAAGAAGGACAAATTGCCTTCATTATTTGGAGTTGTGACCTTCCATGTTGTTTCCTTATTGTTGAATGCCTATTCATCAAGAAAAAAAATGGAAAAAATAAAAATGTGAAAGTTGTAGTCTTTTACGTCACACAACAACTAATTACATATACTTGCAAGTAGGAAAACAAAGGCAAACTAAAAGAAATAAAATAAAATGATATAATGCAACAACCTTCCTTGGAATATCCCTTCTTGTATATTAATCACCCAAGTACTTGTTTTTTTACAACATTTTTTCATATCATTGGGCAAACCCATCCTTGGGTGGTACCATTAAGAACATCACACCTTGATTCTATCGAACCCCTCAAACTTTTAAAAATCATAGGAAACATTTAAATAAATATTTTCATAGTTTTTCTTGATGAGTACATCTATTAGGTTCCATAGAGTTTGAAATTTTAATAATATCAAAAATATAGTGTGTTTTGATGTTTATAATCATTTCATTTTTTTAAAAATTCAAGAATGTAACGTTAGTTCCTTTCCTTGAACCTTTTGGTTAAGAACAAAAATTTGAAACATGACTTTGAAGTTTTTTTCCTAAGGCAATTTTGAAGTCTTTTATTTTTTTATTTTTTTATTACATTAAATTAATTGGATAAATATAATTTAATTATGAATTTTTAAAATTTTAAAATATGATTCTTGAAGGGGCCATCACTATTAGGAATACAAAATTTTAACAATTTTCACTTTTTAAATTCCAAAACTAACTTCAAGCCATATATTTAAAACATGAAATGGATAAACATGAGGCTGAAAATTTACAATTATGAAAACATTTAAAAGAAAGGACCCAAGAAAATGATTTGGCCACTTTTGGTTATTTAACCATTCCCTGAGTTGGTTCCTAGTGGTACCACCCAAGGATGGATTTGTTGAGGGTCAACTCCCAAAAAGAAAAAGACAAAAAATGAAGAACTAACAAGGTTTCCCATCACCCATTAACCACAAGGGCACATCATTATCTCTTACAAAATAAGGAGTATACATCCAAATTTCCTCCACAAGTCATTAAATCATGGTTAACCATTTATCAATCACCTTATCCTCAAGGACTAATTAACCTAGTAACTTCATCCCTTGGTAACTATGAAACAATAAATCGACACCCACCATTAGTAACTAAAAAAGTTACTAGGTGCCCTTCTTAGTTAGATAGATTAAGAAATTTACAAACATTAACATTAACCCCCTTTTACTTTGGATTATGTCCTCATAATCCTATCTAAGTTTTCTTAAAACTTGAAAAAATATTACTTCCTACCATTACGGATGGAGAGATAATAGTTTGCCTTTTGGGGAATTAAATTCAACCTGTATGCCCAAAATTGCAATGGGTGTTTGAAACATTATGTTGTTTAATGAGTTTTACTCTACATTACTATTAACCTTCGAGTTGTTGGAGGTGTTGAGAAGCACGTCATCCACCTTGAAATCAAGAAACATCAATTCATATGTTATTAGATAATGATGGTATGTGGTTTCATCAACAAGACTAGGGATGGGTCTAACAAATTGTTTAGTTCACCTTTGAGCTCGTTTCATTTAACTTCCCTCTTACTCATCTTTTGCCTCCATCCCATAAATTCCAACCACCATGGCATATTCCTTAAAGAAGGTAAAGTAATGGGCTACCTTGTAGTTGAACATAACTACTTTCATCACCTTATATTTCCACTTGACCAATTGAGCTTTCAACCTAACCACTATTATTTGAAATGACAAGTTCAACCTTGAGCTGGGCTATTGTCTACTTGGATTGCTTTAGCTCACGAAGTAATATGACTATTTTGGTATCTTGTTTTTCCTCTTATGTCATCATTTCTTGCTAATGTTTAAAGATCATCACCTCTTCAATAAAATTCATGCAACCACTCAATGATGGTTTTTACGTGTGCTTTATCTTGCCATTCATGCTCCTCAAGGGTAGTAATCCTATACCCCATTTGTAGGAGTTTATAAATTTGAGTGCGAATGGCCTCCTATTAATGGCTACTATTTACTTGCAAGCCTTTCACCTTGGCCTTCAACAATTGTGCCTCATGGTATTTATGTTTGAGTAATAAGTAGATGCATATCATGTTTCCCTCAATTGGTAGTTGAAAGTTTTCTTCATTTTTCTCTTACTCATCTTTGAGGTGTTTTTCCAAGGTGGTAACCAGTGTTGGGTAAATATATGGAAAATATGGATATCACCTCAGATATCACCTGTAAATTTTTCTAGACATAAAAAATTGTGATATCTGAAATGATATCCTTATCCCTGTATTTCACAATTATGAAATCCATCATATAATATTTGGACATGGTTTTAAAAAATAGAAATTGATATCCAAGTAATATATTGTATCCATGCTTAAATATGGATACGGGCACAAGGAGTTTAGGTTTAGGCTATAGGCTATAGGCCATTAGGAAAAAAAGCCATCACCTTTATTGATGTAAACCTAAAAAGCCCCAAAAAGATAATAAAAGTGGCCCAAGCTTTAATTTAAACCCCACATTATTATGTTCTTTAATTTTTGAAAAAAAATTGTTTTGTGATGGTATTCGGAATGTTTGGATATCTCATGGATATTAATGTTGGCAAATATTTCCCAAGTGCAAATGAGTTAATAGGAGCCACTGGTGCCCCCTTGGATGATCACTTTTGGGGGAATATTCTTAAAATATTCTCGAAAAAGATCTTCAAAAAATCATTTAAAATATTTTTAAATTCTTTGTACTATTTGGTTAAGGTTTGTGTTAAAAAATTTCCAAAAATATGTAATTTTTCAAAGTTTTCCAAATCCATGTACAAGTCATTTTATTGTTTAAAAACAATGGTTACAAGTTTTTTTACATTATTTTTGAAGGGTTTAGGGTTAATGAAATAATCTCGTATTTTGGACATTTATAGAATAAGATATTAGATTTAATATTGTGCAAAAATTATAATTCATTTTCAAGTTATAATTATTTTAAAAAAAAAATGGTGTAAAAAATATACATTTAAACAGTGGTTCCAATTGTTTTTGGTTAATATTAGCATGATTGCACCCCGCCCATATTGGAATTTGACATTAGATTAAATTTTTTTGTGATATCCTTACATGATATTAAGGGTGAATTTCTTAATAATAATAACAAAAATCGGTGAATAACAAATTAGTAGATAATTGAAACAGACAGATATTGAAAAAATTATATATTCGTCCAACATTGGTGGCAACCCTCTCTAAATGATGTTGGCATTACCAAACAAAAGAAAATTGAAAAATAATGTAATGACCATCTATAAAATCTCCTCCTCTTTGATATGGTAGTGTTTTTTTCCCCTAAAATATATATTATCATGCATTTAGTGTTCAAAAATGCAAAAAACACACATTTTTTGAATGAAATTTTATCCAAAAATTTTAAATCTTTAAATGGTTTTAGATTTAATTCATGTATATCAATATCATACACCATAAAAAAAATTCACCCAAGAATTTCATTCACAACCTTACTTTTGAAATATATATGCAATTTTTTCAAATTTTATGACAAGTATTATTTTGTCACAAATATACTCCATACATTCAAGTTTTTCATTATTTGTTGGATATTTTAAAATAATTGACTAGATTAGGGTTTAAGTTAATCAAATATACTTAAAACAAGCAAAAATAATCCAAGATGTGATGTTTATACATTACCAAAAAAATTAATTGCAGAAAGATTATACTTGTGATTATAATTTTTGGCGGGCTTAGTATACTTATGCCCACCTAACTTTTTCTTTTTTTTTCTTTCCTTTGAATCTTTGATCTCACATGCCATCTTCCATTTGTCAAGTTGATTCAACATCCTTTTTGATGGTATGTTTTGACATATTAGTAGTTGAAATTCTTACTTTATTTTTCAACCTTGCTTGAAACATTTCTTTCAACATTGGGTCCATTCATAGTAAAAGGAACCATGGGCGCCAAGGTCAGAGTCCTTACCAAGGATTGCATTTTACATGTGTCTTGCATAAATTAGTCTATTAAATACCAAAACTATATTTTAAATGTAATTTTTAGGACTAACATCAACATTGTGACCAAACATGACCCATATTATGATATATATTTTTTGCATGAGGACCTAGATTATAATCAAATGTACACTTTTGTATTTAACCACGATTACAAATTTTGAACCCTTTTAACCATAAAGGACACTCAAAATCAAAATTAACAATGTTCATTCAAAGGATTCAAAACATGTGCATTCAAAAATATAAACACATGTGGCCCTTCTTATGAAATATATTATCCCATAATAAAATTGAAAACATTTGGTGAACGTTTGAGTAACAAAAAACATATTCAATTTTTATAGTTTTAAAAAGAATCATGTTAATAAGTGTTTTGTGTATGACAAAGGACTCTAATAACATAATGAAATCACTCCAAATTTTTAAGATATCAATTTCATGAATAAAAAATCAAAACCCCAAAATATGAACAAATTATACATTATATATAATTATTGATGATTTTTCAAAGTAATTGAAGGGCAGTTTTCATTACAATCAACAAGTGAAGTGGTTCCTTTTATTGTGAATGGATCCCATTGAATCTTGAACTCCAAGAGTAGTTAAAACATTATTCAACTTGGTAAAACATTCATAATAATTGTCAACAACCTTTTTGAGTTCCTTTTATATTGCATTGTATAGCTTTTGATAGATTTTCTTTTAGTCTTATCAATGGGGAAATGTTTATTAAATTTTGCCTTTAGTTCTTCCCATGTACATCAAGGAAATGAACTTTTAAATCTAGTGTACCAATACAAAAGTTCCTTTTCAAGGTGCAAGGAAACAACTTTAATTGAGATTTTAAAATCTACTTCCCATTGGCCCAACACATTTTCTTAGATTTCATATGAAAATTAAAGTTTTCGCATCCTTGTACTTGAACCAATCTATGCTTTCCCAAGTCGAGGTATGTAGTTATAAGGATGAAGTGTGGAATAATAGTTACAAGAGGTGTTGTTCTAATTAGGTGAAATGGTGGTGCGATTGTAAGGGTGAAACAATTCTTGGATGGTGGTCCTTGAAATCTTCTTTGGATCAACCTTTGATCGTAGCAAGGCTTTTTCAAAGTGATAATGAAAAGCTAAGCAATGGTTACCATGAGACTTCCCCTTGACTTAAAGCCCTTCACATGGTTATGGCACACCATTTCAAGCTCTAGAATGTAATGTCTCAATTTATTTAAGTATTTCAAACTTGTTAAGACAAGCTATGTCCTTGTTTTTGGTAGTGTGGAGGATGAAAAATGTTTTTCAAGCTTGGATGTTTTAAAATTTAGGGTTCATGATAAGCTAGATCCCCATCTCCCCATGGTTGTGAAGATGTATTAACAACAATTCTTCACATCGGTTAGTTCCCTACAAGAAGATGACTAAGTTTTGGGAAACTGAGAATAAACTCTATGGTCATGTTAAGTGCATTTTGTATCCTTGAAACTTTTGTTAACCTTTTGTGCCTTGAATCCTTAAATTTCCATGACAGTAGCTTGTTTTGTGATTTTGTTGAAAACTTGACCCTCTATGATTTGGTTGCCGTGTTTACGAGTTCCTTTGACAATTGGTCATACCCATACTCCACATATGTATTACGATCATAACATCAATTGTTTGCTTCATGGCCCAAAGTTCAAACTTGGTCCCAAATATTGATCATGTGGCATTAGATTTTTGCTTTAAAGCCCATAGTTTAAACCTGGACATATTCGTCATTCCACTATCCATATCCTTATATTTGTTGATTAGCTATGGTGTTTGAACTTGAAATGTGTAATTTTCAATTTTGTATAATTAGGAATCTAGATTTGGTAACTCTAACTTGTTACCTAATACCCATGTGTTTTTTTAATAATTTTGATTATGATGAAATGTTGTGTTTTAATTTTACAGGCCACTTATGTTGCAATAGGCAGTTTAGAGAATATTGTGTGATTCTTTGAATTTTTAAGGAACTGAAATTTGAAAATTAGCAGTATGTGGGAAATTGAAATCAACTTGGTTTGAGAAACTCAAAATTTAGCATTGATGATTGGGCCAACCTTGCTACAACATAATACAGTGAAAATCTAATGTTTATGGACCTCAAGAACTAAAATACAAGACTTTTTGTCACATTGTTATACACACAAAATCTGAAACTCAGCCTATTACAGAAGGAAAAAATCAGAATGTAACCTACAATTTTTTCACAAGAGAAAAAACATAGTAGCTTTTTTTTTTTAAAATTTAAAAAGAAAACCTTAGCCAAATAACTCCCTAAGAGTTAGCCATGTTGCTAGTGTAGCTAGATTATGCACCCAACCTGCACTGCCCGGTGGTGTAAATGCTGCTAAATTTGAAAACTGGAAAAAAAAAAGAAAAAGAAAAAAGGCTGCCCTGTGTAGTCCAAATTACCAAAAAAAAAAAAAAAAAAAAAAAAAAAAAAAA
>Ga0116231_10005894_pt1 | contig 23834 bp, 12 predicted proteins | sample S1TSphgellanicum_2_FD_89695 | JGI IMG/M metagenome (GOLD analysis project Ga0116231, IMG submission 89695) | Host-associated microbial communities from peat moss isolated from Minnesota, USA - S1T2_Fd - Sphagnum magellanicum MG | ecosystem: Host-associated > Plants > Peat moss > Unclassified...
ATAAAAATAAAAAAAAAAAAAAAATAAAAAAAAAAAAAAAAAAACAAAAATATTTATATATATATATATATATATATATATATATATATATATATATATATATAAACTCTCTAACTAGTCTCAAGTTTCAACAACTCAAGCCCAAAATATTATTATTATCTTTCAAGAATCCTCATATGATAAAAATAGACCTATTATTATTTACCTTTTCATCCATCCATGGGAGGATTACAATGTCCGAGACTTTTCAGTAGTTTCTTCAAATTTTGTAAATTTGGTCACCAATAGGCTTTCAAGGGCCTTATGAAACAGTTTTGCAAGGTCCTAGATGCCTGTCCAGGGCCTTACAAAACAATTTTGAAAGGTCCTAAAGAGCCTATCCGGGGCGTTACCAAACAGTTTTGCAAAGTCCTAGAGACTCTGTCCAGGCCCTTGTTGCATGTTTTGTGAGGCTCTAGAGAGGCTCTCAAGGACCTTGCATGTTTTGTAAGGTCCTGGAGAGGCCTTTCTTCAAAATATGACAGGATCCAATTATGTAGGAGAAGGGTTTAATTTTTAGGACCTTTTGTGAGTTGGAGGGAGTTGATTACAATAAAGTTATCTTTACAGTCAGGCGATTATGGGGCGAGAACAGCCAGTTTTGGCATGATAGAGCATCAAATGCGTAACTGGGAATGAAATTTTACAAAACTAAATAGCTGGGACCCAAACTAGTTTTTCCACCAATTTTGGTAGTAAACTGAGTTTTATCCGCTTGTTCCTTTTTCCTGAGCGCCGTCACTGCTGCTACATATATTTTCACCTACTCTTGCTTGCTTGTACAGCTACTATAAGTACTCTCGAACCTTGTGCATTAAATGCTGAGTTTCAATATTTCATCGTGAGGTTTGATAAAATTTCATTACTTCGCAGATACCACCAAAAGAGGGGGTGACTTTATAGATAAGTTTAATATCTAGAACTGACTTTTCCACAAGGGACTTAGTTATTTTGAGGCTGAAATTTTTCAGTTTGTTTTTATGTTAGTGTCATGCTCATCCATCAATGCAAGGATTCAGTTCAGAAGTGTTTTGTCAAGTGCTTCTTCTTCTTCTTCTTCTTCATGACAACACTCTCTTCTAATAATGAAAGTGCTTTTGCTGTTAGCTTCTCAGATTTCAATTTGTGGGTTTGTTTGTCTTGATATGCTGCAAAATCCCTTCTCTTGCTTTTCAGGTTGTGGGTACGTACGTGTTCAAGAGCTGCTGCACAATCCCTTTTGCCTTTTAGAGATTGTGGGTAGATTGTCTTGAGCTGCTACACAAATCCTTTTGGTTTTCAGATTGTGGGTTTGTGTTGATCTGCTGCACAAACGATCCTCTTGGCTTTTAAGAGTGGGGGGGTTTGTGTTGAGCTGCTGCTGCTGCTGCTGCACAAGTTGTTTTGCTTTTTGCATGTGGGCTGGACTTGAATTGTTTCCTTTCTTGATGATCTTCAGCTTGCTTGAGGTTGGTTTCTCTCTCTCTCTCTAACCATCCATAATGTAACCACAACCCAACCCCATTTGAAGAATTTGTAAGTTTGTTTGCTTAGAAATGCACATATTGGGGATTTCCAGATGGAGTTTCTCTCATCAGATGAGTTTGCAGAGTTCAGTACACAAATTGGATCTACAAGGAAAAGCCCAATCAAATATGCTAAAAACCATCTCAAATATACTTGTTTCATGTGCTTTCTTCGTGGAGGGTTTCCTTCATTTTAGTAGCTTATAGAGTGACCTCAGGAGGTTTTCTAGGGCAAGAAATCTTTCTTTAGGGTTGGTTGCTTCAGGCCTCCTACATGCTCTCATTATTTCTCTTCACAACATTTCTTCAATGGGTTTGAATCATACAATTCTGTTTCTGAAGAACTGGGTCTGAAAGTTTCTTTGGTGGTTGTGTGTAAACGGATAGAAAAAAACTTGAAGAAATTCAAGCAATCAACAAACAGGTATCAAATCAAGTGAGAGCCCTTGTTGCTAAAAAAATTGAGTGAACGTGGCGTGATGTGGCGAATGACTTTTCATTGCTAAAAGAAATTCTACATCTTAAGGAGGGTTTCTGTCACCACTGACCTAATCAGGTAATTTCTTTAGCTTTCCACATGTGGGGAATTCTGCGATTTGATAGAAGAGTTATGAAGAACTTTGGCATGTGGTTTAGATGTTTCTGCTAAAGCAGACAATTGTCTCTTTGAGTTGCAAAATCTTGTGTTTTCCATGACATGTCTTGTGCAGTTTTGTCTTTTACAAACTTCTTCAAATCCTCGGATGAGTCTAAAAAATAATTTAGGGGTTTAAGTTTAGGTTTTGTATCCTTTTGATTACTTAGATGTCTCAGATTTGGTGTTTTGGCAACTGATGATGATCTGATCAGTTCTGTGTGTTTTCATGCAGCTAGCCAGAAATCAAGTCAATCATGGCTGACAGTCTCACGAAACATGATATGGATTTGTTGCTTGAAGTATCAAGAAATGAAAGCTCAATCTTGGAGCCGTTTCTTGGGAAGGACAAGAAAGAACCCTCAAAGTCCAACAAGAGAACGCAATTATGGCCTGTGCGTAGTGCACCACTACCATCAACGGAGACTCTGAATGGCAATCTGCAAAAGCCGACAGGACAATCGTCATCATCATCACCATCATCATCAGGCCGTGAGCCTCCATCTCCATTTGCAAAAGACAATGGTCCATCAGCTCTTCTCAAAGCTCTTATAGGTCTTGGCATCTATTTGATCATTGGAATTGTTGGTTTTTCACTCCTTCACAATGATTTAGGGGGTACATTGAGTAACACAACCGTTGTGGATGCATTGTATTTTGCAATTGTCACAATGACGACGGTTGGGTATGGAGACATAATTCCAAATAGCACTGCAGCAAAGCTCTTCACATGCGCATTTGTCTTCATTGGTTTTGGACTCATTGGAGCATTGGTGAGTGGATTGGCAAACTACTTGGTTGAAAAACAGGAGAAAATCTTGGTGAAAAAGGTGTACAACAAGTACAGGAAACAGAGTGGGGTAGAAGATGATGAGGACAGTGTCATTAGTGCAGAGTGGAAGGCAATGGTTGCAGGAGTTCTAGTGCTAGTTCTCTTTGTGTTGGGTTTGTTGGCTTTGCAGTACTGGGAAGGCATGAGCTTCATAGACGCTTTCTATTGCGTTTGTGTCACTGTCACCACACTCGGCTATGGTGACCAGAGCTTCCAAACTCAAGCTGGACGCATTTTTGCCATCTTTTGGATTCTTTCCAGCACTGTGTGTGTGGCTCAATTCTTCTTGTACTTAGCAGAAGTGAGAACCGAAGAACGCCAATACCAAATTGCTCATTGGGCCTTGTGCCGCCGCACTACAACATCTGATTTGGAAGCTGCTGATTTGGATGGAGATGGTGTTGTCAGGTTTCTTTCTTTCTCTTTTCTTTCCACTCCCCTCTACTCATATGTTTTCTAACATTGTGACTTTGAGCTTCTAAGACTCAATTTTGTGTCCTTTTTCTGACATTGTTTTCTTGATGGATTAGTGTTTTTTGTATGTGTGTGTGTGTGTGTGTGTGTGTGTGGGAGTTGGGGTAATTGCTTGAAGGTGTGGGTTCTGAATCTGTGAAGCTCTGTGGTTGTATTGTGCAGCAAGGCAGAATTTTTGATATTCAAACTGAAGGAATGTGGCAAGATTGAACAAGCGGATCTGGTCGACTTTGTGAGAGAGTTCAATGAACTGGACTATGATCATTCCGGCACCCTGTGTGCTTCTGACCTGCGTCTCGCACAGCAATCTGATGAAGCGAAGGGTTCCGCAACTGCTGCTTAATCAATAGTGATGAGAGCAGTGCACCCCCCTTTGTTTGTGCCTATTGCACATCATTCCAAAACCATCAAGCAAAACAAATCTAACCCGTCAAGAGTCTGTAATTTTAGAACCCAAATAGGTAGTAGTAGGCTACTACCCAACAACACCCTTGGACACAATTTTATAATAACCACAATGGATCTACTCTGCTTGTGCATTGACCATAAGCTCGCCACGAGAGTTGCTGTATTTGTAGTGTAGTATTCCTTTCACCCCACACACAAATCCAGCACAATATTGGCTTTCTTTCTTTTGTAGATATATAATACAAACAGCACAAGTTATGTGCTAGAAAACCTCTGTCTGTTAGTTACTTTGAGGAGGAGGTTGCAACGTTTGAAGTTGTATACAAAAATATTAGGGTTTATGGACCCCTTGGTATAATGAGAGAAGCATGTGGTTTAAAGCTCCAAATCATTGCTAGAAGCTCCTTGCAATTTGCATGCCTTTTGCATGTCCTTTCCTTTCTTCATGGGAGATTGATTTTCTCCCATTGTTTTGTTTGTACAACAAATGTTAGTTAGGTAGACTATGCATATGGGCTGAGATCATTGTAATGACCTCGGCCCATTCCGGGTTTGTGGAAAAGTCTTGGAGTTGTAGGTGTGCTATGCATATGGGTGGAGATCATTGTAATGACCTCGGCCCATTCCGGGTTTGTGGAAAAGTCTTGGAGTTGTAGGGTTTTGTGTATGTTTAGGGAATTTGTGGCTTGAAAATCTTGACAAAATGTGAACTTTACCCTAACTTTCAAGGATGGTACTTTGTGAAACATCACTCTTTTGGAAGGAAAAGTCACTTCATGAAACCACTACTTTGTGAAAATAACTTGACTAAAAGGCTTTGTATGGTATTTATTAGAGAATACTAGTCTTCTATAGTTATTTGTTGTTGGAATCAAGTTTGGTGTGAATGGTGTTTTAATGTTTGCGTGTTTTGGGGGTGCATTGTGAAGGAGTGTCTTTGAAGTCTCATCTTATCCGTGGTGATATAAAAATGTACTCACTTCAAGGGAAAGGCAATAATCCAAGTCCAAGTTGCAAAATGGAAAATACAAACTTTGACATCAAATCACATCTCCTCTTTCATTTGTGTATGTGGTTTTGTTAGTTGTGATAGTGTTGGGTGCCAATTAATAACACATGACACCTTCCACTAAAACTATCTCAAGCACTATTTTGAAAAATACAATTAAAGTGATTTGCTTTTCTTTGAAAACCATATCAAGCAAGGAAGATGATGAAGAATTTTTGAAGGTGAGACAAGAATGGTCAATGAATCTATTCATGATGATGTTTGATGCAACCATTTGGGAAATGAGAATGTACATGTTAATAAGCTTAACTTTAACACACACTACTAGGTAAGAATGGCACCAACTTGACAAGGTCACCATAAGCTTTTCCCATGCTTCACTTCATGGGTGAAAGGTTGTCAAAGAATGTGATCCTTAACTCACCCTCTTTTTGTTGGTTATTTTATTGACGGTTGTCGAAGGTGTAACCCCAACAACCAACATATGTGTAAGGTAAACCCCAAGGATGGGGCCATTCCCAAAACCAAGGGCCTAATACAAAGGTACAAAGGTAATAGTAGCCAAAATGGTCTCCACATAAGGTGCCATCCAAATACAATAAGAAATTTGTGTGAATGATTTTGCTTCATAGTAGTCACCACGTGATGTAAAGATGGATCACATTTACAAGCTAAAGTTGTACTTCTTCCAAATTATTCAAACTACACACACAATGCTTCATTATGGTTTCAAAATCATTGCAATGTGACTAGTGACGTGGCTACCATTGCCTTTTTCATCACCTTTTGACAAGGATATTATTGTCACGTGGGTCTATGACACCCTACCAACAAATATAAATAGCTTTGCACCTTATGGACAAAAATAAGTGATCTTCAAAAACACCCATATTCGACACCTAATAATTTAGAATTAGTTGCAAAGATTAACTACTTCGGACTTAAAAGCTTTAGAGTCTAGAATAGGTTGGTAAGGCGGGGAGGGAGCAAATGATTACAATAATTTACTTATTTCAAAGATTTATTTCATTTGTTTTGCATCTCATTTTATTTTATATTCTTTTCTATGCAATTTTGGCTTAATTATGTTTTAAGTCATATCGTTTAGAAGAGATAACAAATTGTTATGAACATAGTATAAATGAGGTATGTAATCTAATCTAAAGTGCCGACATGTGTAAATTGTGTTCATAACTAAGTAAAATTGATGTAGTAAATGCCATGATGGCAAGGAGCTTGTGAACTTTCAACCGTTTTACACGTTTGATTCAGATCCTCAAAATTTGTCCTTCCAACTCTAGTGTACTCTCAAACACTATTCACTTTTATTTCAACATGTGACTTTGTGTGACTCTCTTCTTACTATGATGACCTGTGCTTATAGTTTTTGTCCATATATGGTGGGTTCATTCGCACACCACATGGATATGTTTGACCCTCTTTACATAACCCTCTTATACTAGTGTGGCTTGTGCCATTGATCACATGAAACAACATACTTTAACAAAGTATATATTATATATGTTGGATGTGAAATTCAATTTTCTTGAAAATGTGATTTAAATTTTGTTTTTATTGAAATTTCAGTGATTTTATTGAAAATATTGAAAATATGATAATTATTGCATTGTGGGTCTAAATCAATGTTGTCTAATTCTTGATTTTTAAAAGGAACCTTTGACCTTGGTTCCAATTTTTTGTTTTGTTTTTGTTTTTATTGAACTTTCGGTTTGGTCTTGAGATTGATTTATTTTTTGGATTGATTCAAACAATCAATCGATTTTGATCATTTTCACAAATAATTTAAAGTTTGATTATTTGGTTTAAGACAAGGTTCGATTCTATCTTTATTAAGCACAATTAAACCTAAAAACAAAAAAAACGGTGTGATTAGTTTGTTCAATTGATGCACACACTTCAAAATAAAAATTATATAATATTAATTATGTACAACCAATCAAATGCTATAACTACTTGTTTAGAACGTAGAGTCAAGTTTATATAATTTTCCAATAAAACTATATTGATATACGTAGAGGATCAAAACAACACCCTTGGTTTAAGTTCTAATCCAATATAAAAAATGAGCTAATTCTTTGGTTAGGTTCTCATGACAATTCCAAGGAAGGAAACTTGGGAAACCTCCAATCTATCTATAGATCTTAGTTAGAACTTAATCTTATAACTTGGCTTGAACCTTGTGGAATTCAAGAACTTGCTAACACTACTAGTAGTCCAAATGTCTAACATCTAAACATTATGAAATCACCTTGACATACCGAGTACTCATCAAGGCTTTCCCTACGATACAAAGAATTCATAGCCAAAATATTAATATTAATTTTTTTTATTAATATTAAAATTTAATTAAAATTTCAATGATGAAAATTCTCAAAAATTCAATAACCCTTGTGCATTGGAATTCTAAACATTATGGAATCACCTCTAGGTGCACCCATTACTCATCCAATACTTTCTTCCCCCATGTACTAAAAACAAAGGTTGGGCCCCTTGATTTGGGGGACCTAAATGTGACAAAACAAACCCCATCAAATATCCAAAACACAAGGGACACATGGAAGTAAAGGGAGGAGGAGGTGGCACATGTTACAAAATTAGAAAAAAAAATTTGACAAAACATATGAAATTAAAAATATTTTGTAAGGTTCAACAATAATTAATTATGAAAAAATCCAGTTGGGAAAAAAAAGAAAAAAAAAGGAAAAAACCTAACCTCATGTTGTCAATTTTTTCTAAAAAAAAAAAGAAAGAAATTTCACACTTGTTCAAATCAAAGGTAATTTTTCAAAAGATGGAGATACTACCCTAATATCTTCATAAACTATTAGAAGACTTAACATACTTATTAATTTTTGTTAAAATTTTAAAATATTCAAATTGGGATTGTTGGAAGATGAACCCTATTTTTTCAAAAAAATTAATTTATTTTTGGCAAGATTTGTTGATTATTAATATTAGATGATATATAAAAATACATGTGAAGAACCTATGGGAATTTGTGTGTGTGTGTGTGTGTGTGTGTGTGTGTTTTTTCAATTTATTTATTTTAATATTTTAATTTACAAAAAGTCTTTCAAAAGTTGGACAAAAAAATTGGTGAAGTTTTTTGAAACTCTCTTTTTCTAGTGTAAATTCATTCAACTAATTTTGCTAATTGTTTAGAAAAAAAATTGGAAAAGTTTTTTATATCCCAAATAATGGAAAGAAGGGGGCGGAGGTGGTTGGTTTCTTTTTGGGATTCTCAAGACGTTCCCCAAGTTCCCAATGTGCTCCCCCAACATGTTCTCAATAAATCCTCACTTTATCCCATATCCTTTGCCCTAAATATTATTCTTTGTAATGGATATATAACCAACCCAAAGGAGGGTATTACAATACATATTATATATATACACATATATACAATTATATTTTAAAAAATGTTTAAATTTTTTTTGTGATGGTCATTAGCTTGATTTTCTTTTGTTATGAATGGGCCAATCAAAGATTGCCCATCACAAAATAAAATTGAAAAATTAAAAAATTAAAAAATTAAAAAAAATTATTTTAATAAATAAATAAATAAAAATTGAACTTTGAGGGTGCCCACAACTAATTAATATGGGTCACAAATATACTACCAAATGGTATATTCTTTTAGGGTTCAAAATTGTGGGCACATATAGTCAGAGTAATAAGCCCTTCCCCACATAGAACCCATCACTAGTTACCACCCACCCATTACTACCGTAGTACCTTGGCCATTTCAACACACGTCGATCAAATAATTAATTAATTAATTAATTTTGAAAAATTCATTTCAACAACAAATAAAATATTCCTGAATATTCAGGATTTTCAATCACAATATTTTTTGATTTGGAAGAAATAAATTTTTGAAAATTTCCAACACTTTTAAAAATAATATAATTAGTGTCGAATTGGCCAAGGTACTAAGAGCATCTCCACCGGTGCTCTCAGTATGTCACTCTGGATAATAAAATTAAATGTTTTGGTTTAGCTGTTTTTTTCTCTGGCAACCCTACCGATAAAACTGTAATCGGAACTGCATGTACATGGGGGACTAGTACTAATAGCAAACGACCTGAACCAATTATTATGAATGACCAATGAGAAATACTGAGCCGCAGTCAGGTCCAATTTATTACACTTTTTTTTTGCAGGTACATAATGACCAATGAGAAATACTGAGCCGCAGTCAGGTCCAATTTCTTACACTGTTTTTTTGCAGGTGCAGAACTGTGTTGCGCCCGTTACAAGCCACGGCAAGACGTACGACTTTGGTGCAGAAAGACCAATTTCCAGCGGTAAACCGACACATTTTAACACTTAATTTTACTGTCTGGAGTCACATACTGAGCACCAACGGAGATGCTCTAAGGTACCTACCAGACCAACCATTCATGACTACCTACTTACCTGCCTAAGTAGCATGCTACTACCTTCCTTCCAGTCTAGTAGAGGGGGAAAAAAAAATTCTAGAAAAATATGTAAGATTCCCATTTTGCTTTTTTGAAGCATTGGAGATTAGTAACATTTTAAAATATTAGAAAAAAAATTTAGTCTCATGTTGTGTCATTGGTTAGCATAATAAGAGGGATTTAACATTAAATGATGTCAAGTTTTAAATAATTAAAGGAAAAAAAAAGTAAGTTTTACAAAATGCTATAAAACTAAAATCAGTGTTAAAATGTGACTGAAAATTTTTCAAAATAAGAAAAAAAAAGAAAGAAAATTTGAATGATACAATATTCTTTTTTTAAATTTAATTTATTTTTTTCACATTTTGGCGAAATTTGCCAAAACAAATCGCCATATATGACTCACCACTCACTACTACCGACCAACCTCCCGCCCCACTACTTACTACCTATCAGCTACTCACTACTGCCTGCCTACCAGCCGGCCACTACTACCTACCAGCTACCACCCACTACCTACCAGGCCACCACCCACTAACAACATGTTATCAACCTACCACCCACAACTACCTACCTACTAGCCGCTCACTGCTACCTACCAGATGGCCACTGCTACCTAGCAGTCACTACTATCTACCAGGCGGTTACTGGTACCTACCAATCACTACTACCTACCAGGTGGCCTCTGCTTCCTGGCACTCACTACTTACCTACCAGGCGGCCACTGCTACCTACCACTCAGTAATACCTACCAGGCGGCCACTGCTACCTACCACTCAGTAATACCTACCAGGTGGCCACTGCTACCTACCACTTAGTACTACCTACCAGGTGCCACTGCTACCTACCAGACTAGCGTAGAACGCTCAAGTGCAAGAGAAAGAATAAGAAGGTTTTTTGACTTGGCTTCTCCGGAGTGTACACGTTCTCTTGCGTTTCTAAGCACGCGGAAGAAGAGTCGGCTTTTGTCGTGCCTCATTTTTTTTGAGTTTATTGCACTTATTGTAAGTTGCTCTCAAGGATCCCACAGGGACAGAGGGAAAGAAGAAGAAGAAGAAGAAGCAAAAGAAGTAACAGAAGCAGGAGGAGGAGAGTGAGGAGAGTGTGGAAAACTAGTGGGACATCGGAATGAGTAGTTTTCGTTTCTTCGGCTGCTTCACGCGTCACTACAAGAAGAAAGGTACGCCAGAAGTACCCAATGAGGTACGTGAGGTTTTCGTCAAGTATGCGGAGAAGGGTGTTATGGGTACCGACGGTTTGCTACGATTTCTTCGTGAGGTGCAAGGGGAGATGGGTGCAACTCTGGAGACTGCAAGAGTGTTGATGGAGAAACAACAACAACAAGAACAACGAAAACAGCAGCAGCTGCTGCAAGGTCTTCCTCAGCTGCAACCTCATCGCAAGCAGGAACAACAAGGGCTCAGCTTCGAATCCTTCTTCGACCTCCTCATCAATGCTTCTCTCAACGCCGCCTACAGCTCTGGGACGGTAGGCATCAAATCCCTCTCTCTGGTTGCTTGGTAGGTATCAAACTCCCTCCATTCTCCCCACCTTCCTTGTAACCTAGCATTGGATTGATGGATAGCTCATTCAGTTCAGATACCATAGAAGCGCACACATTATGGTGGCTCATTTAGATAGACACCAAGAAACCATAGAAGTGTGCACATTATGGTGGGAATGGCGGTGGCTCATTGCGGGGTGAGCTCATGCTATAACATGATGAATTGAGACTTCGGATGAACCTGTTTTTGCACACTTTTTGGTGGAATGGCGTTGGCTTGTCTCATGAAGAACTCAGACTCATGATGAGGTTGTTTTATTTTCCACACATTATGGTTGAATGGTGGCTTATTGTAGAATGAGATGCCATATGAAGAACTCAGACTTATGATGGATTTTTTTTTCCCCTGCAGTCTATGAATCTCGTGTGATCTACTAGTTCTGAAATTTCTTGTGCAAGACAACAATATAAGCGAAGCTGCTGCTGCTTCTCTGCAAGATCCGATTTGACTTGGATTTTGAAATGCTGCTGTTGTTTTTCATAGCTTGAAAATTGACCAATTTGTTTGTTTGTTGTTTGTTGTTTGCAGGTTCATCAAGATATGACAGAGCCGTTGGCACACTACTTCATATACACAGGACATAACTCGTACCTCACTGGAAATCAACTCAACAGCAAGTGTAGTGTGGAGCCTATTAAAGCAGCATTGAAGCAAGGAGTGCGTGCTATTGAGCTTGATTTGTGGCCAAATTCTGCCAAAGATGAGATTCAAGTTCTTCACGGGAAGTACGTTGCCTTGTTTCCTTGTAAACCCGATTAGTCTGTTTTTGCTTTGTTAAATGTAGAAAACTTTTGAGATTCTATTGCTGCCTCTCCCGATTCAAAGTGTGATCAATCTCATGGAAGTGTTGGGTTTTCAGTTTAGGAACTGTTTGGCAAACCACTGAAAGACACAGAAGTTCATGATGTTGAATGAGCTCAATTTTGTTGAACTCAGATTTTCTGATTCTTTCCTTCTGTCCTGACACCATCTTGTACTATGGAATTGTCAAGCCCTGCCCATTGTGTTGGGTAGCATCCTAGGCAGGCCCATTAGGGCAAGCTATAGACAACCCAACATAAGGGGGCAGGGTGAGACCATTCCACAACATTAATGTCAGGGGTGGCAGAGTCAACAAATTTTAAGAATATTCATCTTTAATAGATGCATTTTGGTAACTATAATTGCGAGTGTATGATCATCACCAGAAGATTATGTCATATAATGTTGTCAAGAAAATGAGGCTAGAAATCTGCTACTCCAGATCTTAATGACCTCATCAGCTGTTTCCAAAATAAAGCAGCTGCAATGATCTTATGCTTACATGATGGATGTGGGAGTGATCCCTATCTTGGTCATAATCTTCATAAGAGAATTTGGGAACTGCAGCACTTTGACAGCTCCGGTGGAATTTGACAAATGTATATCTGCCATCAACGAGAATGCATTTGTGACTTCTCAGTACCCTGTCATTATCACTTTGGAGGATCACCTCACAAGTAATTTGCAGAAGAAAGCTGCAGAGGTATGTTACAAATTCTTGCTCTCTTTGTCTTTCTCTCTTGGCATCCTCTCTTTGTTTTTTTTCTCAATGAAGCAGCTTGATTGATTTTATGACCATAGATAGGTGTTCTTTTGATGAATTTGCTAGATAAGAGGAGAGTGACAGGGTGAGAGATGTGGGTGATGTTGCAGTTGATTTCTTCCGATGGTTGTGAAGCTCAAGTACCCAAATCCCCAAAATTTGTTGCAAAGCTCAAGTACCCACATCACAAAAATTTTGCAACAAATTTTGTGATATGGGTACTTGGAAAAGCTCCCAGTACAGATAATTATTACTTACTCTTAATGATACAGATGGAGCTAGAGATATGCCATTGACAAATATGCTGCAATTGTGTTGGGACCAAAACAGATATTGATGGCAATTCTAGGCAGCACCTTGTATCAGCCAAACACAGAAGAGGCAATGACACAGTTTCCAGACCCAGAGTTGTTGAAGGGACGTATCATAGTATCTACAAAACCGCCAAAGGAGTATCTTGAAGCAGAGATGACAACAAGTGCTATTCCCTTGATCAAGAAACTGGAAAAGGAGGATGTGCTTGAGGAGCAAGTAGAGGAACTTGTCAAGGACGAATTTGAAGACGGTTGGGGGCAGGAAAACCCAGGGTTTTGTCATGATCAAGCTCCTCATCCTCCTGTTGACAAAGATGACACACTGGTACTTCTTCTTCAAAACTAAACATTCTCTTTCGATGTCTTTTGTCTTTTCCAATATTCTTTGCTGTTGTGGAGTTTTATCTCTGCAAATCCCATTGGCTCAATGTACTTGTCTTGTTTCTTTTGTTTTTCGCCCTTTCGAGGGTCACAGGAAGTATCATCACGTGTTCCAAACATTACTGCATCCAATAATGGTCTGCTGGAGCAAGCAATGGCAGTGACTGCTGTTGATGATGATGATGATGATGATGATGAAATGATTGAAGAAAATATACCTAATGGTAAAATCAATTCATCTTACACTCGCCTGATTACCATTCGGTCAGGAAAACCTTCAGGCTTTTCAATACATCAGGTTTTGACACTTAAAGAAGCGGCGGTGAGGCGCATCAGTCTCAGTGAACAAGTACTGGAGAAAGTTGCTAAGTCTTATCCCAATGATCTAGTCTTGTAATTCAAACTCCTCTCTACTATTTCCAAAACACCCCTTGTGCAAATGGTTGCAATTTCTGTCAATGCTGTCAGCAACTTCCAAAGTCTAGATTCGGGTTTTTTCAAGGTAATACTACTGTGCTTTCTGTTTTGGGCTATTGGGCACATCTGTGTGCCTGCCTCTGGTCTTTGCTCTAGTACTGATCATTTGATTTGTAATTGCCAGGTTCACACAGCGAAACATTGTTAGGGTATACCCAAAGAGATTCAGAGTTGATTCCTCCAATTACAGTCCACTTTTAGCATGGACTCATGGAGCTCAAATGGTAGCTTTTAACATGCAGGTTAGAAGACTTTGCAAAACTCTTAAAAAATAAAAATAAAAATAATTTGGCAACGTGTTTTGTCTCTGAAATGATTTTGTTGTTGTTTGCCATAATGAGTTTGAGCATTTAGTCTGAGCACTTTCTTCCATGCCAAAGAATGAGCAAAACTGGCTCAAAAGAATTCCTTATGCTGTTTGCTTGTTGTGTATCCCTAGGGCTATGGAAGACCTCTTTGGCTCGCCCAGGGTTTGTTCAGGGCAAATGGAGGATGTGGGTATGTGAAAAAGCCAAAGTTTCTGCTTGAGAGTGGAGATGGGGTTAGGGTTTTTAATCCTCATGAGACACACCCTCCCAAAACAACACTGAAGGTAATGCAATGAAATTTGCTTCTCACACTTCCAAAAAGGAATTTGGCAGTTATTGGACACAATACATTTTTTTCTTAGAATGAATTTTACTTGGAAGCAATTTTTGTTGATAAAATGGCCCTCCAATTGTTGTTCAGGTGAAGGTGATTTCAGGGTATGGTTGGTTCGAAAAATTTGGCAAAAACCACTTTGATCGTTATTCTCCACCAGATTTCTACACCCGTGTAAGTGATCAAATTCCCAAGTAGATTTGAACTCTGTATTTCAGTTAACCCAGCTTCATGATTCTCAAAATAGTAGACCAGTTGCATATACTGCACAAAGATGCTAGTGGGCATTTGACATACCATCTCTGCTGCATTCTGAGGTGCATGTCTGTCTTGTACAAGGAGGAGGATGTGGTTCTTATACATTAAGTTCCAGGGTGGCAAATTATGTCATTTTCTTGACCCACATTATATGACATAATCTTTCTGGTGATGATTAGACATACACTCATAATCATGGCTGAAATGTGTCTGTTGAAGATTATTATCTTTTTCAAAATCATTGAATCTGCCACCACCTAGTTCGTCCTAACAGGCTTGCCTAGCACCTTACCCAACATAAAGGGCAGCAGTTAAACCATTCCATAGAATGTTTCAACTCAGAATTGATGATGTTAACTTTAGGATTTCTGAGGGGGTGGAGAGCTGCGGGATTTTTTGTCTTGTCAGGTTGGAATTGCGGGAGTACCTGCAGATTCTGGGATGAAGAGGACACGAACCATTGAGGACGAATGGATGCCAAGATGGGATGAACAGTTTGAATTTGAATTGACAGTGCCAGAATTAGCATTGCTTCGTGTTGAAGTCCATGAGTATGATAGGACTGCCAAGGATGACTTTGCAGGGCAAACATGCATCCCGGTTTCTGAGCTCAAAACAGGCTACCGTTGTATTCAATTACTCGATAAAAGGGGGAATGAGTATGAGGGTGTCAAGTTATTGTTCCACATCGAGATCATCCCCAAAGCGACTTGAAAGCCAAACAAGTTGACCCAAAGCAAAACAGTAATCTCCTGGAGTTCAGCTGATTGAAAACAGGCAATGTGTTGCATTGTATCTGGATCTATCTTGGTTCAGGGTCTGATCCAAACCCTAAACCCTGCCCTTGTTGCAGCAGCTGCACCTGTGTTGCAAAGGAAAGGATCTATTGGGTTCTTAACAAACAGCAGCCAAATTGGATCAACATAGCCTCACTGAATTGCAAGCTCTGTGAGAGACGGAAACAAGAGAGCCGAATGCAGAAGAAGCACAGGTGTGGCACTGTTATATCTAGAGTGTGGCCATGTCTCAAGGAATTGAGTATCAACTGACATACTCTTTCATAATCAGCAGGAATTGCAAAACCCGATTGATTGCATGCGCGAATGTAGTAAAAGAGGTTTTGTAACTTTGTAAGAGGTTCTTGGTTGCAATAAGCCTGGGAACAATCAATGGGTAGAACGAGTTGTTGATCAATTTACATTTGGGTGTGCTTGGGATTGAATAGATGAGGTTATATTTCAAATGAGGGTTTTCTTCTAATGAAGTGTGATTGTTCCAGAAAAACTAAATACTGTTGAAATCAACCAAAATTTGATTCTTGGGTGAGGTTTTGAAAATTTTAGATTTGCCAAACCTAATTTTTTCTACTTCATAAACATGCCCAAAATCCACATTTCTTTTGCTAATATATGCCAATTGTTGGTATATATGTGCAATATCTTGGGAGGTAATTTTCATTACCAAAAGAGTCACAATCTTAAATTTTTCATGGATCTATGCAAATATTAAGACATGATGGAAATGCATCATTGGATTTTATGAAAATGGTGTAAAGAATAAGCTTGATAATTTTTAGAGGGTTTGGTAAACATATTAGCAAGATCATGCATTTGGAACACAACAATCTAGAAGAGGGTAGTTCTTGCTCGACGATATGGCGAAGCTTTTGAGCACCCACAAAAAAAAGCATTACTTATGCAATCAAGCCTCACACCAAAAGATTACACCTTAATTATCCCATGCCTAAGTTTCAATTCACATAGGGCTAAAAAGAGTTGGTTCCAACATTTTCAATGAATCAATGCTCATGTAATTTGGTGCTTGAAAAAAACAAAATCTCATGTTGGGCAATAGCTACTCAATTTGTAGCACCTAGCCCGTTACTATTTAGTAACCTAGATTGATTAAACATCACCTATTACATTGCACTAGAAGGACTAGGTTAGGAGCAATGACTAGGTGGGGTTTAGCCCTTGACCAATTTACCTCAAAAATGGGAAAATTGTTGCATACAATTTTTATTTATTTTTGGACAAAACTCTCCTTGTTTGGTTAGCACATCATTGGAAAGATTTTTTCCTCTGTTAATTTAACCAAATAGATAATCTTATTAACACTTAAATATGTGCCATCTTGACATGTTTAAGTTAAAAAAAAAGAGAAAAACAAAAACCTAGCTCTAACTTTATAAGTGTTTAGAGTTTAAAATCTCATACTAACTAGTGGTTTTTGGGTGAGTTTTCACAACTTGGTGAGAAAAAACAAGAAGAAACAATTAAAGGTATGAACGACTTGTTTTTTTCAAAAAAAGGGCCAAAGTTGTCACATTATTGAATGAAAAAAAATCTAAAGTTACCATAGAACAAGTTTTAACAAGTTGCCAAATTACATGGGGAATCCTAAAGTTTTTTTACTTTCCCCCCTTTGGCCTCTAGCCAAATTTGGCTATATTGTCTTGTATTGTCTTGTGCACAATCACCAACTCACCTACTTCACAAATTTGAGAGAAAAAACATTGATACCAACCTCATAGACTACGTACAAAGGGTTTTTTTTCACACTTTCATGCCCTAGTTCGGTCCTCTCGATATTAAAGTAAACATATTGACAACTCAACATTTAGTGTATCAAAAAGTTCAAATCTTTTCAAACTTTTTTTTATTGTCTTTAGAATTCAACAAGGTATTGTAGACCTTCACTTGGTGCACCGATAGCTATAAAGATTGCTCAAAAGTGACAAGAATTGAGTAAGAAATGAATCAATGTTCAATTATGGGGTGTGTTTACCTTAGGTCCAAGATCGATTCTTCTTAACATGAGATAATTATAAACCATTATTGGAATTGGTATAAAACAATTACATATCTAGTAGTACCTTAGGTCTTTATTAAGCTAATATTGGTATAAGGTTGGTATTGCTTTAGGTCAACCAAACTAATAAGGTCCTTAATACTAAATTTTTAATGTTGATATCAATTGCATGGTTATATATTGGTTTGATATTAGATTAGATGTTATTTGGTCAAGCGGAATGCTCATTATATTGATCACATGTTGTGGGAATGATTCATATAGTGCATTCGATTGGGTGTTTTGAGTTTGAGGATTGTTAACTTATCATGTGGGTACAATATCCCTTTGAAATTGTTTGCTTTTGAATGATCTAGTATGTTATCATTTTGTCATTTTATGTACATTATATTTGATTTTATTATAAAATAATTATTTTTAATAATAAGGATCACCTTTGGATCTATCATTTTGAAATGGTACCACATGTGGAATTAGGTCCATCTACTTTTGTCTACTCCCAAATGTGCATTTATATAGTAGGTTACTTGTTACTTTGTAATGCTACATGGATTTAAAACCCCAACTAACCTTCCCAAATCAATCATTGTTGCATTTAATGATAGGGCATTTAAGTTTGTCATTTTTATAAGCTATTGATGGGTGTAGTCATAATAAAAGGAATTAAAGCAATTGTTGAATGTAGTGAAAATGTGTACCTTCATTATTTTGAACTACTAGCAATTGTATTTAATGAATTATTTGTCTATTTTTTGGAATTGTGTTTGTTTATTCATGAAGTTGAAATCTTATGAATTTGAAGTTAATTCATTGTATTGCTAAAGTCCTTTAACATACACAAAACATTTTTTGAACAATGCTATAAAATCAAAAAAATAAATAAAATTGTTACTCAAACCTTCACCAAATGTTCTCAAATCTATTGCAATCTTTCATATACTTTGAAAAGAGATTTACATGTGTTGAACCATTCAAAAATCCTTTTAGGTTAGATAGGATTGGATTTTGATTTTTGAGTTGGATTTTGATTTTCGAATGTCCTTAATCATTAAAATAGTTCAAAATTTGTCATCATTGTTAAAAAACAAATTATACATATGATTACAATGCAATGTTTGATGCCAAAAATTCAAATGTTTATCATTTAATGGGTCACATTTGGTCTCAATATTTATATCCAATCCAAAAAACTATATGAATGAGTGCCAACTTTGGTATTAAAGACTAATACATGAAGGCCACATGTTCAATGTAATCTTTAGAAAGGACTTAATGCCTACACATATTGACTCTTTTTGTTATGACCATAAATTGATGTATATATATAAATTATACAGTACATGTTTATTATTGAATATGTTGTGGTAATTCTAGTGATGAGAATTTCAAGGAACTAATATATGGGTGGTTTTTTATAATCTTTTGTAGGCTCCTTATTGATTTTGCATAATCCTTCATCCTTGGGCAATTCCAAACACATTTCCAAGTATATTTACTTTTGTTCTTTCCTAATAACTATTTCTTATCCTTATCATTATTTCACCCCCTTTCCTTACCCACCAACATGGATATGAAAAGACAAATTTACATGTCCCTTTTCATGTCCAAGATATTTATATTAATTGAAATTAAATTTGACATTGACAAATAATGATGAATTATTGATAACCATATGGGAAATAATAAGAAGAAAAATTGTCAGTAGTACTACGTAGTAATGTGGAGCCCAAGTGAAATCTGTATAAGTAAAATTCTAGTGATGAGTAATTGGATTTAGTATATGGGGGATTCTTTAAAATTCTTCGTATAGTCGTCCATGGACCATTCCAAAGACAATTTAAAAAATAACTACCTGATTTTCAAACGTAACTACTTCATTTTTTTTTAAATGACTATTTCCTTTATGAATTTTCTTAATAACTATCTCCCACCTTTCCTAGTAACTATTTCCATTTTATAACTACCTCACTCTTTTTCCCTATCCACCAACATGGATATGAAAAACAAACTAACATATGTATTTTCATGTCCAAGAAAAATATATCAATCTAAATTAAATTGGACATTGACATAAATAATGATGAATTATTGAAAACCATATGAAAACATAAAAAATTAAAATTAGTTGATCATCATTGGTAGTGTGCAACAATGTGGAGCTCAAATGTATAATGAAAAAAGATGAGCTTGTTCATAGATGCAAGGTTTGTTCCTTTGTGATGTTAAAGTTGTTTTTGGTTTTCACTAAATAAATTTTATTTAATATTATTGAAAAAAATTCAAAGATTCAATTCAAGGGATCATGGGTATACTTGTGATATACAGAATATAACATAGTTTATTTTAAATTTCAAACTACACTAATGTTTGGTTTGCATTAATCATCTTAGAAACATTTGAATTAAAAGTTCTAAAAAATGTCCCACTTCACATTTCTTGGTATGTTCCATTTGAAAGTAATTATTTGTTAATATTTTAATTTATCACATATTTATGATCATCACTTTAAAAAAAATCCATTTGTGATATGATAATTATCAAACTCATCACATGGTTCACAAACCTAGTCCAATCATATGAAACCATAATATTTAATAAATATAATGAATTTCATAAAAATGAAAAATCATTTAAATAATTTTTGAAATTTATTTTTAATATATTGTGATGTATATATTTTTACAAAAATATATTTTAACATCACATCATATGAAATCAAAAAATGTAATTGTTTTAACATTTGATTTCTTTGTGTTTTGGCCTACCATAATATGTAAAAACATTGTGAAAATCCTCTAAGTTATAATATGGTTGAAATTCAAACATTGTCACCTTAAAAATAAAAATGATATGATTATATTATTGGCCCCTTTAATGTGTTTTCACTCTTTGTTATGTTGTGGTTGCAAATTTCAAACCTTGTTACTTTGTGCAAATAACTTCAAATTTCATGATTCAATGCCATAGTTGAGGTTAGGCATGATGTAATCCTATGATAGTAATCATTAACATTATTACCAATGAAAATAACCACTTCACATTCCAATGTAATGGACAACATAAATGAACCAAACATACAATTGTGTTTCCAATAGAAGTTGGGTGGGTGATTATACTATTGACTTTGATGAAGTGACCAATGTGCAACTACAACATGCCCAAGCTATGTAACTTTAGTTATTTATGAGTTCAAAGCTTGGTTCCTTGTATAAATTATGATTGTTGCACTAGGGATTATATATCCTAAACATGAAAGACAACATATTTAGTTAAAACTATATTTGCTCAAAATTGAAATCCATCGAGGATTTCTACTACATTCTTAGGAGGTATGCACTCAAAAAAACACATTGTGTCTTGCTCAATGGAGCACGTTTGAATCCAAAATCATCTTTTTCCAAATTAATATGGAAATTCCAAAGTTACGTGTGCCATTTTAACCTAATATATGCCATAATAAACACTAACATATTGTACATTGTAATGAATGAAACCACAAAATTTATTTCACATATGTCATGAGTTGTGACTTTTTGTGTGAGAGAAACCACATTATCTTATAAAGAAGGTTCAACACTAAATTTTTAATTTGTGGTCTAGGATTAAAAGGTGATGTGTGTCCCATGAACCCACCATGTATTGCCTCATTTGTACATTTAGATAGGGTTCAATTATTAAGTAATTTCTTAAAATTCAAAATTTGTATAATTAACCTTCATTAGGTTCAATTGTGAAGTTTATGGATTTTTTTGTGTTCCCCTAGGAAGTCTCTTTTGTTCCTAGGGTGTTCCTAACCTTTTAATGCCAAAGAGTGAGTAATATATAACATATTTTGCTAGGTGCGCACACCCCCAAGTTCATTTTAATGAGTTCACCCATGCTTGAAAAATCCACATATGTGGCCCATTTTCTAAGATACAACCATACAAATTCATTTGTCATACTCCTATCCCATAACTAAGTGCAGTGACTAATTATGTACATACCAACTTTCCACATGCATTTACATACTTAGTACCCATCAAGTGGCTTACTTACTCATATAATAATCATTTATAGTTTTAAGCTACCAACCAATGATACTTACCCATGTACATAGATAACGATATAAGTAGTGTGAGATGGAAGTGGGAGACAAGTTATTGAGGTGAAACCTTGGTAACTCAATTGTGGTTCATCTCCAACTAAGTCATAAGGTGTTTTCAATGGATGGTGCATTATGGCTATTGGGTTACATAATCCTAAAATAAGATAGTTATAGCAATTTCAACATTTAGGCATTAGATCCATATGAAGCCTAATATGAAACATCCAAAGATAAAACAATTTGTCACCTCCCAACAAGATAACATCACAAATATAATTGAAACCCACCTTTAGAAATAGGTTATGCTTACTAGTGAAAAGAACACACTTTCATTCATGTTCGTTTCAACTAGTGTTCATGTTTTATTTTTTCATCCAAAACTCACATCACAAAATAGAGGAAATTTCATTACAAAATTGTCAAACATTCAACAAAATTTCATCTAGTATATTTGGAGGGCACTTTATTGCCAAGAATATTAATGGGCCTTTGTGCCATTGGCCCAAGTATGATCATCCCAAGGATTTTAACAAATACAACTTTTCAAAAAATCTCTTCAAAGCTTTAAGAAACACAACCAATGTGAAGGGTGATGATATGAAAAGGCAAATGGGATGGCCAATGGGATATTCCTTATGCATTTTTCCATGTGATGTCAAAAGACAAACAAAATATCCATATGATGAAAAATCATCGATTGGTAGAAATGATTCCAATTTTATTCATCAAAGTGTGAAGCAAATGTGCATAGGACCCTTTGTAGGCCCAAGTGTGAAGCAAGTGTGAATAGGATCCTTTATAGGTCCAAGTGTGAAGCAAGTGTGAATAACACCCTTTATTGATCCAAGTGTGAACTCAAGTGTCATTGGCCCCAAGTGTTGAGATTTGGGATGTGAAAGTCAACCAAAAGGACCAATATGATGAAAACGAATTGATTGATTGAAAAAATTGAAATAAAAAATTGAAATAATTTTTAATAAAAAAAATCACTCTAAATTCAATAACTTTTGTTCCAATGATTTGAAAACTACAAAATGTTCCACTATACACAATTCCTCATGAAAGCTTTTCAATGGTACCAAAAGCATAGTGACTTTTGATGTTACCAAAAGCATTGTGAGAGGCCCCTCAATTCAAAAGGGTTAAAACATGATCATAAATTTATTATTAAAAAAAAAAAAAACACTTATCTTGATATATAAATCCTTTTTTAAATTTTTTTTAAAGGAGGGTTTTTATGCCTCTTATTTAATAATAAGAAAGACCTTACACCTATATAAGTAGGCAAACTTCCTTTGTTCTTAAATGATAGTTTGTAAGGTCCCTCTTACTCCTTCTTGACCTCTCGATCTACTTACACTCAAACTTTTGATAAGGTTGATCACTTCATGCTTTAAAATGGATAAGATTCGTAGGTGAAGAACATTTCCCGTAGTTAAAGCTTTTTTTTTCTTTTTGATGTTCTATTTGCTTCATCCTAGGCACCTTATTTCAAAAATGCCCCAACCCCACGCATTACCCTACCACTTATGGATTTCATGTCAAATGGAGTTGACATCGTGCCATCACGATATTTTCAAAGACAATGTAAATGATGCCATGATCACATCACATTGACAATTATGTTATAGTGTATCTATTTCTATAATATCGTTGGTTTTGTCGTCCTTGGCTGGTATAACATAATTGTCAATATCGATATTTCACTATAGTGAACATGTTGAGAATTATGTTGTCGTGTGAAACATAATCGTCTGCGTTTACATTTCACTATAGTGATCACCTCACCTCATTGACAATTATGTTTTCATCACTTTGTCTATATTTCACCGTAGTGGAACTTTGTGAAATTTCATCTTGTGATGCAAAAACATGGTTATCGAGATGTCCCATTACTTTGGCAAACTTGGTTCAAACAACAACACCATCATTTGTGATGAACTTGTTATTGTATGGCTTGTTTTTCTTAATAGATGATCTAATATTTAATTTGAGTTTTGTGTTGCTTTGCACTACTAATGATGATAATTAAATTGTTTTTTGTGAACATATTAATTTTTTAAAATTAATTTTATCTTTTCAAAAGATAAAATTTTATAAATTTTCACTATATGTCACTTTGTTCCATTAATATTTTTTTTACATTATTGATTTGGTAGACAAAATGTAAAGCGGGGACTATATATGATTCAATTTAATTAGTTGTGGTGGACACCCAAAGAAGAATTATTTATTTATTCTTTTGGTGATCAAATGGGCCTCTTTAATGGGCCCAACATCACAAAGAATATTCCCAAAATAGAACAATTGTATTCTTATGCTTTACCAGATGTATTACCAGGTTTTTTTTTTTTTCTTTCCCTTTTTGCAATTATCCAAAATTTGGCAAAAA
>Ga0116231_10005896_pt1 | contig 23829 bp, 25 predicted proteins | sample S1TSphgellanicum_2_FD_89695 | JGI IMG/M metagenome (GOLD analysis project Ga0116231, IMG submission 89695) | Host-associated microbial communities from peat moss isolated from Minnesota, USA - S1T2_Fd - Sphagnum magellanicum MG | ecosystem: Host-associated > Plants > Peat moss > Unclassified...
ACACAATCTGCGTCCTGAGTTTCTGTTGCCTTTCCGGAAGCAATGGGAAGACTCAGACGTGATGTTGGCTAGCACTCAAGAGACATTGCTAATCAAAAAAGTCAACAGTATCCTCATTCAAGCGGCATTCTCAAAACTGTACTGTACTGTACTATAGCAATGGATTCTCAGGGATGCAGATATCCAAAGAACCTGTAGGCAATTCTTCTGGCAGAGAACACAACTTCCTTGATTTCACCAGATCCCACCTCAATGGCCTGTGCTGCTGGTGCAAAGCTGTATTCCTGCAATTAGCAGAAACAACTGTTTGAACCCCTCCAAACTGATGGTTGGCTTGAGCTTTATGATCAAGTTGACATGCAAGTCCATTCCCAAGACACACAAATTTTGGTTGTGAAAAAAATGAAATGGAATGTAACCTTGAGCAAAGGCCGGAGATAGAAGCTTCCTGGAAAGAGATCATTGAAACTGAATCCAGCCCCTGCACTTGTTGCAGCATTTTTGCGGTAGCCATCATCACCACTGAGAGACAAAAGCACTGAAGGCAAAACTTCCTCAGCACCTTCTCCAGCAAGTATTGTCACCACAATTTTCCCCAGTTTCTGGCATGAGAATGAGTTGTCCCCAATAGATTTCAAATAAAAACCTGCCTGCAAGCCCAACTTCCAAATCATGAGTCAAGGACTAAACACTTGAAAGGATTCAACAATCAAGATAGGAAATAGTAGGAGTGACTCCTTTCTGCTTGGGAAACAAGGAGATGATACCCAGACAAAAAAAACACCAAAAAAGTTGCCCAGCTTTGGGTACACACCAAAGAAGCATGAGTACTATAAGTTGCATCGTCATAGAGAGGCCCTGCAACGTAACTTCCATCGTTTCCAGTGACAGTCCAAAGGGCAGTTGCACCCTCCTTCAACACTCCACCCTGGCTCTCCTTCTCTGCCACCACAGTAATATTCACACCTGCCAAGGGTGGAACGACATGACCAGTGATGTATATTCCTGGGCGCCCATTGAAAACTTCAACATGGAGCTGACAACCATCTGTGGCCACGTGTGCCTGAATACCCCATTCATTCAGTGAACCTTGATAAGTTCCTATAACAGACTTGTACCTATAGATTGGGTAATATCCAAAGCTGCTGCTTATATAGCTGTAATGGTCATATCTATATAGGTGTCATGACAAGCATAAGCATTCAGCGATATTGATCATGAATGTCAAGCTTAACCAGAGAGAGGAATTACATGTTGTGTCCTGGGGTAGAAAAGAATTTTCCTTGTCCTGTCACTTCCTGTAGCTGCATTTGTCTCAGAGCTTTAAAACCCACAGAAAACACAACCACGCATATCAGCGAGGAGCATAACTTCTGCATCACACTTCCCTTATGATTTCCTGAAGAGAAACAAACCACACCACCACACAGAAGAAAAAAGTGTACTGCAACCACTGTGACTGACAGCAAGGAGTATATTAAGTAAAGGTCACTCTTGAACTGACTTAACTGTCAAGTGACTTCTGGAAATTCACCACCTGTTAGGTTGCCAACTGTAAACTAGACTTATATTCATTCATGCAAGTTCTTCAGGTTTGCATTGAACATGAAATCATATGATGCAGGAAATAACACAATGCCTCACCTTTCATGGTGAGGAGTAAAAATCAGTTTGTCCCCAAGCTGTGCCCAGTGTGAGTATTGATAGACTGCCACAGGATTGGTCTTGTTCGGTTCTGAGACAAGATGTGCATGGTTGTTAAGGGATACTACACCTCCAGATTGGTGATGAATGTCTACAAGCATTGAGTCCCCAACAGAATCAGCAGCATGCCGAAGACTGGTATCCACCTGAATATGTCCTGTCAGCAAATATTTCTGGGCAACCAGATCCAAGGGCTGCAGTCCACCAAGTAGACAAACGGAAGTTAGTGTTATCATGTAATGACTGAGACTTATCTACAAGGGGTGAAGATAAGGATATGATAGTCTGCTCATAATTTCAGGAGACAATTAATTTGGATCAAAAAGTGGGATCTTCATTTGTATAAACCAATAGTTGTTGCTCCACAGAAGAGAGCAAAACAAAACTTACAGAGGGGTTTGCTGTATCAAAGTCAAAAGAGTGAGCTCCAAAGAAGACACAGGGTTGATGAAAGTGAAGCTCATGGATTCCTCCTGTTTCTAAGCATACTTGTTGTGATCCTTTCTGCCAGACTCCACACTTATTACTTTCAGATCAAGAATGCCATGGATCTACAAGTAAGACCCATTTTTCTCCAATGCAACATTGTTTGTCCTCTCTTAACATTGAACTCTAAACTGTCTGCAAAATCCCAACAATGTATGGAAAGTTTTGCACATCCAGAAGCCACTACATTTGAGGGCTTTCATGGTTTGAAAGTCCCGTGCACAAGGGCAGGAATAAATACAAAACAAAGACTTCCACCTTCTTTCTTCCAGTTGAGACTTCTTGGTATTCCAGAAATTACCTCAATCTGCAAAGGAATAGCATCTTTATGGGGCTGTAATGTGAAGGCATTGGCAGGATGTGAGGACTTGATATGCATCCAGAAACCCTTCTGCACAAAGTGAATCCCTGTTTTGTCCTCTGTCCCAACGGTGACATCCACAGATTTCTGCTCCCAGCACCAATCATCATCCCAGCTTGCATTCTCCAACAGTGGCTTATGCTGCACCTGTCAATGAAACAAATTAATTTAGTAACTTAACTAACATCTTATTAAGCTGCTGAATCTTAACACTTAATCTCAGATTGCAAATTAATTTGATAACCTGTTCAGCATCTTAACACCATCAAGTATGACCAAAGACCTGTTTGATAACCTGTTACGCAGAATGCTATTTTCAAAAGTGGCCTCATTCATCCTTTCACCTTCAAGAAAAAGTGCCTAGACTTCAGCATTTCCTGGCACCTGCTCATGCTATGATGTGCTTGTTCAGCAACCAGAACTAAAAAATGTTCATGTACATGCCCTTCTGACTCTTCTATCCATTCACTTTTACACCTATGCTTAAGGTCGTCCACATATGAAACTGGTCCATCATGCCCACTCTATGACAGAAACTTTTATGCACCTTGAGGAAAATCAAAAACAGCTCCCAAAAATAAAGACAAAAGACAGACATACCTCCAATCGATATGTCCCAGGCAAAATTTTGTCAAATATGAAACCATCACTATTCAGACTGGTTTCTCTTTGTGCGGCTGTGTCAATACCCAATGACCCAACTGGAGCCAACATTACTTTCACCATGGAAGAGCATGTGCCTTTGCATTTCACATCACCAGAAATACTCACTTGTGCCTACCATAAACAAGCCACACGAAAGTCCTTAGGAGTATTCAAAATGCATTAGTGTAATTGAGCGGATATGGCTACTACCAAGAGAGAAGCAAGGTGACATGACAAGGGACATTCATGGTTGTCTGATGAAATTGTGGCTCTGTGCTGGTTTATAAGTACAACCCAATATCTTCAAGCAAGGGCTCACATCCTTCATCAAGAAACAGCATTAGGTGCCAAGTAAGACTATGGATAACCCACTGCACTTGTGAAAACTGACAGACTTTGGTTGACAAGTACCTGTTTGAAAGAAGCATCCAAGAAGGGTCCTGTCAAAGTGATGTCCATGTGTGGAGGAGAGAAAATCAGGCCTGCTGCACTCTCAGCTGTTGTGGTCAAAGGGGTGACACGATACTCACCTGGTGGGACCTGTGAAAACCCAGCACAAAGCAACATTGATTTCCCAAGGATGAGAGATAAAGAAGTGTGAGGTCACTCAGGAAAACAGAGGCTCAAATTCTGGATAAAAATGTTAACATGACACAAAATCATCTCTTTAAGCTGTCAGGATCTAATATCTCTGCAGAAAACTACTGGAAATAGACAAGCTAGAATTGCTGGACATAAATAGATTAAGGGATTTGCCTCAAAGCAGAAAGAGCCATGCTCATCTGTCCGTTTTGTTTGTGGCTTCACAGTCACAGGTCCATGTGTGAGTGCCACCTGCCGCTGCACACAACAACATGGATCCCCTCCTTGTTTACAATCCAACATTTGAATTAAGAAAGAAAACTCCATTTCAGTACCCATGGGGATAAGAATACATTATCTAGAAGCACAATGACCAAAACAAAGAAACAAATTATCTAGCAAGAAATCCGACCAAGAGATCAAATCTGAAGCCTCCACAACTTTAAAGCTATGAAGATATTCCAATGAATTTCTCTTCTTTGTTCTTCAGCCACAAAAACATGAAGTTCAAAGATTTTCTTTGAACCAACAAAAACTTAAAACAATGAAATTTCAACATCTGATTAAACACTTTACTAATCACAACTTTCAATACAAGCTTTTAGATCCATTAGGTCTAATCTTAGTGTACAGAGTTGAGAGATCAAAAGACTGCAGCAAGAGTGGAGAAGCTTTATCAACTTTTGATCTCAAAAGCTTAGGCAGTTATATCACATCCACTACTCCTGTGGAGTCATTGAGAATCCAAATACTAATGGAAGGGTCATGGGCCTTTTTGAGTTTTGAAAGAAACATAAAGAAACTAAAACTTTTTCCATTCACTCAAGATCACTTGAACTTGTAGAAGCCCTTCCTGTTTATTGACAAACTTCTTCAGACCTTTCTCAATAGCTTCTTCAAAAGACAAGTGAGACAAGAAAGCTCTTCTGAACTTTGTGCCTCTAGAAAAGAGTTCAATCAAATTAGGCCTTGAGAGGATGTCAAGATTTGCAGAAATAACATGGCCATGATGGGAATCAACAAACAAAGGCAAAGAGTTACAATCACAACCACTCTGCAGAATTGTTTGAATAGACTTTCCCATCTCCCAGTAGCTAAAAATCTCTTGACCAGAAGGCTAAACATATTTCCAAGCAATCAAGGGAGGGAACCAAAAACTTTCTAACTATACAAGGAAGGCAATATAATACAGGAAGGAGGGTTTTAAATGAAAGCTGAAATACATTAAGCTGGAGAACATTACACCCAGCACACTCCAACACAGTAGAGAATCAGAATACTGAAGGTAAAAGGCCTACCTTGCTGGCTTGAGATGGAGTATGCGTTTGAATGGACCCACAAAGCTCATAATGTGTTGCAGTAAGATCAGGAAGTGACAGTATGTTTGGTAAAACCTGCAGTTCAGAAAGTCAGTTACCAAAACATATGCAGTCAGCCTCAAGCTATAGAAACTATCCCTCCCACGGAAAATGTTATGTCCAACCAAGAGAAAAGAGAGAGAAAGCACAAGTCCAAGTAATGAAAAGTGACTCAGAAGGACCAATTTGCAAGCAAGAAAACTAAGAAGAAGCACAACATTGCTTCTGCCAACATACTGTACCTCCTTCCCTTTGGGTCAACTCTGCAAACCCTGATTCTTTTTTCCAGAAGTGTGCACCATAAACAAATCAAACCCACAACAGGAAAAACAGAAAAAGATTGAGTGGCAGCTGTACCACCCAAATACCGCACCTCAAAGTTCTTAAGAGAGCTGAACTTGTAATGTTGTTTCTTTGCCTGGATTGTGTAGGACCTTGAGGTCACCTGTACATGGACACAGAAAGTGTGAACAGAGAATGAAACCCTTGTCTATCATCAGCTTATGCCTTGCCTGTACAAAAGCATGTTCATATTTTCAATGTAAGAATAGCAACACCAAATGAAGCTTTGCCTTAATAAGTTTGTAGTAGCCTTGTGAATCTGTTGTTGCTCGCTCCGTATCATCAATCTCAATCTTCACACCTTCAATACCATTGCCCACATTGTCCACCACATGACCTCCAACAGAGAATCCTGTAACCTATAGCACCAAAATGCTCACAAGCCAGAGTTACTTTAGATTCACACTCAGAACAGTTTCAACTCAATGGAATAAAAAAACATGATAGTTTCAGAAAGAAAACTGCTAGCCTCAGTTGCTGATGAATTTGCATCAGTAAATACCTCGAATGGTTTTGGAATTTTGAAGAAGTCATGGCCTACAGCAATCTCGACAGACGCAGGTGAAACATCAAAGAGAGTATTCTCACCCTGGTAGTAGGGTACAAGTGTATATTTCCCTGCATGGAGAATCCACAAGTAAATAAGCTTCCTCTCACTGCATTTCTCTCCACCTTAAAATGGAATGGTAAGGCATTTTCTTTTGATACAATGGCATCTTGTATCCATCAGGAAACAATTTTGTGCATTCCATGAAAGATGAGAATGGAAACACCACCCCTACTTCAAAGATAGCTCAATCATTGAATGGGTGTTTAGCCACATGTGGCTCCTAAGCACCTTTAGTAACTGGATCATGGCACAAGCTGTTTCTATGCTTTCTGCACTTTCTTGTCTGTCATCTCTTTCAACTGCATATTGGAAGCAAAGAACTGATTTCTAGGATTTTTTTTCTTGTGGATCAATGGCCCAACGAGACTGCCAGTTCCTTACCACATGGTACACCCGAAAACAAGAACTTTCCTTCAGCATTTGACACAGAATGGCATAATGCAGGCTTTGATAGAGGCGAGAATGTTCCAGGTCCTTGAGGACAAGACACCCTAGAAACATCATCAGAGTACAGGTACACCTGCACCCCTAGTACAGGGTTTCCCTGCACACAAAGCACCAGCTTTGTCAGTAATCTGATTACATCTAACTATAACAACTCTGAACAGTTGGATACCACAGACTTTCTTGTGTGCATTGCGAGGAGAACAAGCTGATCAGAAGACTTCTTTTTCCATAGTTAGATGAAGTGCATGACACAAACCTATGCTATTGCATTCTGAGTGACGCTACTACTAATTACAGCATTTGAATCCATTTACCAAGCAAGACCTCAACTGTGCCATGGAAGTATGTTTCCAACCATCAATATGTGACAAGAAACATTCTTCCAATGCATATTCATTTCTTCCTAATACATTGATCACAAGAAGATATGTCTCCAATGGTCTGAGAATTTCAAAAGTGCACAAAAGAGGGTTCAGGTTAAGCTTTTCAAACTGCTCGCTAGGCCAGTCGGTGCCTATACCCTCATCACATTGCATCTCAATTCCGTATTGCTGATGAAAAGAAGCAAATGATTGAGAGCAAGCAAACCTGAGATACAACAGAACCTTCGAGACCATAACCAGCAACGAAGAATACGTCATCAATTTTCCCATTCCCCCACCCTAATTCCACCTGCAAAAGATGAACCCCAAGTGAATCAGCATCCCAGAAAGATGGGTTTCAAATCTTGACCTTACACAAAAGAACAGAGTGGAGAGAAATCACAACATAGCATTCCATGCATCCTTTGTTTTCTACTAAGAATACAGAGTCTGGCAGAAGAAGTGGTGCAAATGTGTGCAGCACAACAAAATCAAAAATTCAATCTTTTGATGTGGCCCCTGACTATCAAATATTCCTATCTGCACATGCATGTACATATGGGTCTGTAAAGATTTAATTTGTGAACAAAGGTAGTGGGAACACACACCTCTTGAGAGCCTATTGGCTCCACCTTCAAATTGGGATGAGAAGCCTCTACTCTGTATGTTCCTGCAAAAGCAACACAAAGTGCCTACAACCCATGTTTAGCTACCACACGATAAGTCTTTGGTGACAAGCAAAACCATTGAACTTTTCTGCCATTTTGTGCTTCCACAGTGAATTTTTCTTCTTAACAACTTGTGTTTCAACCCAAACCATCACAAATGATCACAAGAGGAGACAACAAAACATTACCAGGGACAAGGTTCTCAAACTTGTAGCTGCCTCCAGCAGATGTTTCAGAAATATAAGCCTCCCCAGCGCTTTCACCATTCTTCAGAGGAGTGAGAGTCAATTTGGCTCCTGCTGGTCCATCTTCACGTCCTGGGCAACTTTGGCCTCCCACTCCTCCCAATATTTTCCCAGAGAGTGAAAACCTACAAAAAAGGTGCTCCTACTTTGTGTCAGGCAAATCATTGTATTCAGCAATGTCAAACACAATGCCACAACTATTGAGAGAAATACGCAGTTAATCAACAGAGTCATATTCTCCATAATGCAGTCATCGCTAGCATTACCTATTACATATTACATAGCAAGATGAAGCAGAGTCCCATCCATGTGCATCCACCTGAAGGACCAATACTGCAAGTAATCAGCCACCAGGCTGGAGATCCTTGCACAGCCTCAGGCTCAGGAATGACCACACACTTCAGTAACCTGTGGTTGACAGGCTATCTACAACAATAATTTGTCTCTTCAAATCTCATCCAGAACAATGAATGGGTAAAAGTAATGCACAATGTCTGTGAAGTAATACAAAAGATGGGGTGACAGGTACTGTAGTCAAAGATGTGATGCAGATATTTCTGAGGGACAATAATAACCTGCTCAAGCATGGGGGAGAGAAAGACTCTTACCCTGTGCACCGGAAATTGATGTCATCATTGTTGTTGCAACCATCTTGGTCCACAACTGCAGTCACCTGCAAACAATATCTGCCAGTTCAGTTCTATGACAAGGAAAGGATCCACAGGAACTGAGTTTATTAGTTGTTCAGCAGTCAGTCACCTTTGACATCAAGGAGCGCTTAGGATACGTGGGTTTGATGGGATACATCATACACTAATTGTACTTGCAGATTTACACGGTTAAAGTCCAAAATGAAGAGCAGAAGATTCAAAGCAGATCTACAATAAGAGGAGTTTGAAAGACACCCAACAGAAGCAAAAGACGCCTAGGAGAGCAAACAATGACAAGGAGAGAAATGGGGGTTGAGACCTGATTGGGCTCAAAGGACCACCCCTCAGGACCCCTGATTTTGACCAAGAATTTTCCCTGCAAAACAAGAGTGGAATGCATTAGATTTATATGTGAATCCAACAATAAAGCTCTGTAGAAAACAGAACCAAAGAGACACACAAACATTACCTTGTCATACACTGGCAGAAAATAGTAACCATTAGGAGCACATTGTGTGCTGTCCTTCACCAGCCCATCCAAAGTATGAAGCTCAATCTGTCAACACTCAAAACCCACATCACTACTCTGAATAGTTTCTTGTGGATAGTTGTGACCAAAACCACAGCTGCAGCAACAATCTCAGGAAATCAAACTCCATCTCTCCTTCTCTGTCAGGTTCAGGAAAAAAGAGCAAATCAAAAGGTTTTTTGTCATACGGTGATGCTTGAGTAGTCAAGCTTTGGATCTGAAGGTTTGCGCAATTTTGCCAGAGTTGAGCTTGCCTGCACCAAAAGAAGCACAAAACTTCAGCAAAACATTGCATTCCTTATACACTCTCACAGCTATCAATCTCTTTCAGCAGGTCAAGAAGCTGCTCAACCAGGAGTCGTCATTCCCACGATCGATGCTCATTAGGGTTTTGGATTAGGGTTTATGGACTTTGAAAGAACCCATCATCGTTCTCCATTTCCAAACCCAGAAACGAGCAAGCCATAACTGCAACTGCACGCATTTTGCAAAACTCACAGTCTTCTTGATCGACTTCGATCTCTATCAACCTCATTGAGCAATGGTTGGTTTCTACGCTCCTTGGATAGCTAAGCTGCTTGACCAGGATTCATCATCACAAGATTGAAGATCATACGGTTTCGGATTAGGGTTTAAGAACTCTGAAAGAACCCATAATCATGTTCCATTTCCAAACCCAGAGACAAAGCAATCCGTAACTGCAACTGCAACCATTTGCTAAACTCCCAGTTTTCTTGATCGAGTTCGATCTCTATCAGCTTCGTTGAGCACTGGATTCTAAGCTCCTTGGGAGTAGAAACTAAAACATAAGCAATTCACAGCGCCGATTCTTTGCTTACTCTACACAAGAATCCGATCAGACATAAGAAATACGTTCTGTACAATGAGAGCCGTTGTGATGCAAGCACAAAAAAACTTCCTCCTAAATTGAGCAGTAGTAAAGTAAGCACCAGAGCTTGACTTCTCTGTCCTGTCCCCATTGAAATCATGTAACAAGACTAGCTAGTTGGATCACAAAACAAGTCCATTGCGAGTGAGGAGGAGGAGAGATGGTGGGTTCTTCTTCACCTCCACAAAACCACCACATCCTAGAATGAAGCTATCTGCCACAACTGCCTGCAGACACTCCAGCAGCAAGGGTGCCAGTATAATCAACAAGAATGCACCCCTGATCTCCATGTCTCTCCACTTAAGTCCACCACCCATCGCTCTCCCTCCGCACTCCAAAAGCTTCTCACCGCTGCTGCATTCCCCTCCCTCTTCTGTCTGTCTCTCCCTTTCTCTGTCTCCCAAATTCTTCACAACCCAATCCGATTTTGGATGCTCAGAACGGAACCCAAGCCTCGGGATAGCGAAAGAACTGCCAGAACTCCACAGCCACAGGGCCACAGAGAAGCGAGAGAGAGGGAGAGAGAGGGAGGAAAAGGAGAAGGTTTTAGGGCATTCTCTGATTTGGATTCCACCACTACAGAGACCCGGCGGTTTTCAAACTCGAGTGTCAACTCTCTTGTGCACATATGACAAAGTCTGGTTTGTGTTTGGAACAATGCAGCAAAATTATTATCTGAAACCGAAGAGAAAACAACTACAGTTGTCTGCATGCATGGCTACTCACAAAGAACCAACCAAGATCAGATTCATGTATATGGTCAAGAGGGTTTTTCAAAGGGGTACACTGAGACATTGATCACAAAAAATTCTAGAGCAAAGATGATGCCTATGCATGATAAGAAGCTACCCACATAGGTAGTAACTTGATGTCGACCTGACAAACTTTATTGCAACAGAGAAACAGCAAGGGAATAGAGAAAAAAAAGGATAAAAGCCCCAAAGCAAGCCTGTGCTAATGGGTGGCCAACTTCTACAACCAAAGGCTGATGATGGCTGCAAACAGAGCTCAACTATCTCTAACAGCTTGTAACAAATCAGAAGTGGAAATGAAAGGTGGGTCTGCAAGGGGTGGGAGTCGACAGATAGGCAACCCCATCACTACCACTTGACATTTAAGAGAGGAGGTTTGCATCTTCTTTTATAGTGCCATGGTATCAAAGTATCTAGAAAATAAGAGAGATGCCATTGTTGCAGCATCAAAAACACTAGCCTAGTACATGTTTGTTCCTCCTCTTCTTTTTCTTCATTTTAATTCTCAATCTTGTGGGGTTTGACACCATTATTGAATTCAACTCTCATCAAGAGCACATCTCACAGAGGCATCCGTCTCATCATGTACAATGTAATGTTAATGTAAGCCGATGTCCAGATTGATCAATTCTCTCAAGAAGAAAAAGCCTGCAAGAAAAACTCTCCACAACCTTCAGAACTCAAAATGAAATTTAGTTCCAAATCTAGGTTATCTGAGTTTCGCTCAAGAGACTCAACAATTGCAACAGATCAAACATGCACAAGACCATCATGAGCACATCCACTGGTGTAGGCTTAACATGATCATCTTCACAGGTGCATCTTCCTTATTGATCTTCTTCAGATGTTCTTACAATAGAAGATCTCTTCATACTAAGAGTATCCTGCTACCTATGTAACACATGCATTGAGTACCCTCCTCCATGTGAATCATGAATAAACAATTTCAATTTGTGCCTTATTACAACTCCTCACTCATGAGCATGAAAAAGCTTAGACCAACCAAACTGAGTACACACACACAATTCCTACTGACTATTGCAAAATTGACTATCCATCCCCCCTCTTCCTTTGCCTGTGTATATCATGGTCCAATTTTAAGAAGTCTAGGAATGCTAGAACCTTTTCTCGATTGTGGCAATATAATTGTCAACCTGTCAATTTTGCCTTCCTTGGTGCTGTTGATACCAATGACACAAAATCATCCATTGTGGTGCAACATCTTCAAAGGGGGAAACAAAGGAGCCTTAAAGGTAGGTACTATCTGATCCAAAAAACCAGTAAACAATCATGAAACAAGAACAAATCATGTATAAGACATGACCACCTTCAGCAATCCTATGTAATTTTTCACTCAAAGAACAAACCTTCACTGAAGAAATGGATTGGTGATTGTTGAACCCATGGTACTGGATATCTGATTCAAGCCCTCTACCAAGAATATTCTCATCTCAAATTTCCTCCTAAGTAAGAAACTGTGGAAAGACAGACTACCATGGAATAAAACAAAGAGAGCACCATAATGTTCACTCTATACAATACAAAAATAGAAAGAAGTTTCCTAAATCAACAAGTCATAATGATTACTTCCACTGTACAACAATCTTAAAGGCTTGCAAGCTTTCCTGTTCTTTGCAGGCTTCATAAATTCACTTCTGTACTCAGCAATAGGGATGAATCCTGTCCCCCATTTTCTGCCACACTTTGCCTGCCATACCAATGTCACATGAACAGGTCACACAACATCTAGGCCTCAAATTCCTCAACTAAAGCAAATTTCCATGTTGTATCAAAAACACCCCACACTCACAATTCAACTGTTCCCTGAGATGCTCCAATCCTTGCAAAAGATAAGGACTCTTTCTCCCCCCGCCAGTGAATGCAGATGAGATGGAGGCCTGTTGAAAAACACGTCCTTGTTTGTATCCACGTATTCAAAGCATGGATTACCATCAGCCAATTCAGCCAACACGGTTGTTGTGCACACATCACATATGGACAAAAAACCTTCGTTAACAAACAAACCAGATCTCGGCAATCTCCGAAAAAGCACCCACACATGTCTCATACAAGTCTGGACTTAATGGCCTCAATGCTCTCATGAAAATTCTGATGGATATCTACAAAACCAAAAAACTTGTCACCAGAGAGACAAAGCAACTCAAACTTGCAAGAACCCCATACATTGCTCTTCATTGTCTATCAACAAGCCCCAATGAGTATCTCATCACTCTTGAAGACAATTTCCTGCTGTCCATAGCTGAAGACTCTCTACCTGCTTAAACCCACCTGAAGTAATAGCCATGCTGTTGATGAGAGTTTATTGCAACAATGTTAGCAAACCCAACAAGATTGATGGCAAAGAAGAAGAAGAAGAAGAAGCAGTAGCAGGAGCACATGCTAAGGGGTTTTCTTGCAGCAACAAAGGCATCTATTTTATCCTCCTAAAACCCTAAACCCAATTTCACAGAGTCTGACTGAAGCAAGTATGAGGGCATCTTATGCAACTTCCAGCACAGTGTACGACAACAGCAAGATCCCCTCACGCATGACCCCACAATCCCGAAACCTATGGAATGCCCAGAGACTGTGTGGGCAAACTCAAAGTTCATCAAGAACAGTGGATTTTAGGGTTTAGGGTTTAAGATGCTCTCTGCATGTGTTCCCTCCTGTGTATGTTTCTTTCTTTCTTCGTCATTCAAATGATCATCATGTTGTTGGGATTCAAGAGTAGAATTCGATGGCTTTGAGAACAACCCATCAACGGCTTCTGGTTTTTGCAGCTGGTGGAGGTTGTTGTGGTTGTTCTTGTTGGAGGTTTGTGGCTACTCTCTGTTCTCGCACCAGTTTGAGTTCGTCCAGCGGTGGTGCTTGTTGTCACGCTGGGGTAAGAAGGATCTCCAGCATGATGGAGCTTCTCTCAACGAACTTCCAGCCCTTTCTAATGTCTTTACAGTCAGGGACGTCCTTCAGATTCCCTGCAGAGAGAGACAGGTTCGGGGTTTGCAGACCTTTGGGTGGTGGGTTCTCTTTGCATTCTTTGAGCAAGGATTCGTCGTTTTCTGTGAGTTCCCTAGCTCTGAAGCTGAAGCCAAAAACGGGTAGAAGAGGTGTTCTAGAGCTTTCGAGAGCTGTATCAGCAGCAGCAGCAGTAACAGCAAGGTCACCTGAGACGGATTTGTTTCTTGCGGACCCTAGCATAACATGGAAATCACTGGGACTCTCTCAAGAGCTTACAAAAGCCTTGCTGCAAATTGATCTTCAGCAGCCATCATTGATACAGGTAATGCTCTTTTCTTGTCTTTGCAATCCTCATTTCAAGAGCTTCTTGTGCACAAATTGCAATCCAAGGATGGGTTCTCTTCCAATTGCAAAGATAGTGCTGTCGTGTTCAATGTTGCAGAGTCCATCTTGAGGCTCCTTGGATTATAGAGAGGCCTGTTTGTGACTCATTGATGCTCTTTTAAAGAAGACCAAAATGTGTCTGTGTTTTACCTTTTGTGCTGAAGCCTTTTGCAAGAATCCAGGTCAAGAATTCAGAGTTTCCCTCAAACCCTTTTTTTTCCTTGGTATGTTTTGGCAGGCAGCCTCAATCCCATTGATTTTGTCAACAGGAGATGTGATAGTAGCAGCAGAGACAGGCAGTGGAAAAACACATGCCTACTTAGTTCCTCTTATTCACAAGCTTCTGCAGTCACAAAAGGCTGCAAATGAGGCAGAAAAGTTAAGACCTGGAGAGTATGCAAGAAGGTCACACCATTTTGCTCTCATATTGTGCCCCAATGCAACACTGTGTCAACAAGTTGCAGACATGGCAAATGCACTTGCAAGCAGTGCTGGAGAACCCTTATTACAGGTTGCGGTCATTTGCGGTGGCCAGGTGTGAGCTGCTCCTTATCTCTCTACCCCTGTGTTTTCTCTTTGACCCAATGTTCCAAAAACAGAGGCAAACCAGGTTTTCTAGGATTCATGTTCAAGATTCTTATGCCATGGTTTGATGATGCTGAGTACATGAAATGGGTTCTGAAATACAGACGGTCACATATGGTGGGGACAGGGATGGCCGATTAGTCCTCCAGATATGGTGATTGCAACTCCAGCAGCACTAATAAACAATCTGTTTGCATTTGATCCAAGGCGCCGCCGCCGCTCTGCCTTCATCCGGGATGTGCGCTTTGTGGTAGGTTCCTCGTTGTTTCTGACTATCAACAGACTGACTATAAGAATTGTGCAGTAGCCATGCACCTAACCTATCAGTCTAATAGAGGTTGTACTTGTCTCTGTCCTGGTGGTGAAAAATGGGCAGGTCTTGGATGAGACAGACATGCTTTTGGGAGGAGCTTTCATACGCCAGGTTGGCCGACTTATAGACATGTTCCGATTGGAAGAGAAACAGCTCTCCAGGGACTGGGAGTTGGAGAAGGTGCAAGGTATAAGGAGCACAAAAGAGTTCCAACCCTGGACTGATTTCCAGCCTACAGAAGATGCTGAAGCTGATACAGGCTCTTCTGACTCAGAAGAAGAGGAAGTGTCAAATTGGTCTGATCCTGTTGATGATGAACCCATCACTTCAGAAGGTATTTTCCACTTGATGACAGTCTCATTGTATTCCACATTTTACAATGCTCATTTCATTTTTGGAGCCCACTTCTGATTGATGATGATAACCACTAAGGATGCAGCATTTCTGCAAGATGGAGAGTCTTTGTATCAAGGAGGGGAGTACAAGAATAATTCATCTACTTGTATATCTCTCATTGCAGTTAGAGTGGTTTTCATGCTTTCAAGCTTGGTCATCAACATGGAGTTGTGATAAGTATGGTGTTGATATTAAATGAACAGAGAGCAGTGAATTGCCACAAAGCAGTGGAAGGCGGGCTGAGATGGAAAGGAGAGGTGATTGGCTGAAGGCTCGGAAGGCATACAAGAGGAGCAAACAGTACATATTTGTTGCAGCTACACTTCCACAAGCAGGCAAGAGAACACCAGGAGCAGTGCTGAGACAGAAGTTTCCAGAAGCCAGTTGGGTGAATGGCCACCTCCTCCACTGCCATAACCCAAGGTTTTTGGCATGACCACTTGTCTCTGACACTCAGACACCGCCACTTGCTTGTTTTATGCCTATGTATTAGGGTTTATAAGTGTAGCATGTCTCCATATATGACCTTCCTTAGATCCTAAGTAATGCCATGTATTATTCCAGGCTGGAGCATCAATGGGTGGAGGTGACAGAAGACTCTCGAATTCCAGCCCTCTTGGAAGCAGTTGGAATGAAGGGAACATTATTAGAAAGTGACCCAACAATCAGTCACAGGACGATGGTATTTGCAAACAGTGTGGAAAGTGTGGATGGGATATGGCGGGTGCTGGAGAGGGCAGGGGTCAAATCCAAGCGCTATCACAGAGACCTGCCTTTGGATGAGCGTGCAGAGTCTTTGCAAGTGTTTGAGCAAGATGGTGGCTTGTTGATCTGCACTGACTCTGCAGCACGGGGTCTGGATATTCCAAACATTGGCCATGTCATTCAGGTCAGCCTCTAATCCTGTTGCTTCCAGAACTGCAACAGAAACTCAGGACACAGATTTTGTAGAATGGTTTGCCCAGATTTTGGGCTGATTATATATACATAACACCATGAAGTCAGTGGGTACTCATTGCAGCTTGTTACTGTTACACATGACGAAGGTGATGGTCTGACACACTGTGAGTGACTCTCATAATGTTAAGACTGTGCTCATTCTTGTGTTGCCTTCAAATTGTTGTGGAGGTTGCATCATCTGCAATTTCACAGATTTGTCTCTGGTGTGCATGAGCTCAGGCAGAGTTTGCATCATCTGCAGTAGAGTTTCTGCACAGGGTAGGGCGTACTGCAAGGGCAGGTCGACCAGGAAAAGTCACTAGCCTCTTCACGGACAGTAATCGTCATCTTGTCAATGCAGTTCGTGAGGCAGTAACAACAGCATCTCCTGTGGTACAGTTCTCAAACTCAGTTGCATGACAATTGGCCTTTTGCATAATTGTGATGTCAGGTTCAATTCTGCAGTACCAAGCAAAGTATTGTTTTTCTTTTTCTTTTTTTGACTTGTTAAATTGAAAACAGACACATTCCAGCACCTTCAGGTTTAGAATTTTCAGCACTGTATATTCACCAAAGTGTCACCTTGCAGGAAGGAGCATTTAGTCGGAAGAGAAGTTTCAGAAGAAAGATCAAGAAGTATGGTGCTCATCAAGGTATCATGATGTTCTTTCATTCTTTCTTCCATATACTGACTGTCTTATAAGAGCAGGAGTATGTCCCTCATAACAAGTGATGCACGTATAAATTGGATTGCCAGTCTCACATCTTGAATGTCTTGCAGGGCTTTTGAAGCCTTGAAGAAACTTGTCATTGACATCCTGGAGGATAGCTTCTTCAATGGTATGTGATTTCCTTGCAAAATCACTTATAAATGTGTTGCATGGTACACTGTTTCATTCAATCCAAATTCAACCAAGAAGTCCTGGAGAGTCACATTTCAGAAACTGGAAATTTGCATAGGAGTAGGTGCTTTGGTACATTCAAATGAAAACTTGTTTGATCAATATGAACTTTTGCTATTAAACTAGTCTGCAGCAGGATGACCTCCAGTCTGCATGCAGAATAGTTTGTTCATGTATTTGTTTTTTGATATCTGGATGACGTTTCTCTTCCATCCAGTGTGAACATTCTAGACATGGATTTCTGCAGGAGGATCCATGGACATGAAAATGATTGACATAACAGGGGACAAATGTGGGCATGCACCCGTCAAAGCATTTGCCTGCGGCACCTTGGTCGACTCCCTTTCTGTGGGATCAATAGTTGTTTGGCAAGTGTGTTCAGCTGAAAAGTTCCACTGCAACTGTGGTTTGTGCCCTGTCAGGCAATAGTCTGCTTATCAGGTATACTTTGAGCACATGCTAAAACAAGTAATGCAGTCTTTCTATTGGTCCATTTGTTCCTGGACTATCCATTTGTGGGTGACAGCAATACATCAGTCCATCACATCACAGATTTTGTAAAGGGATATGGTGCTAGAAGAATTTTGAGCATGTGCTGATGTTGAAAGAGAAGTTAATGTGCAAGAGAACTCTGTGCAAATTGTAGAGAACAACAAAGCAGAAGGTGAAAAAAAAAAGTGATTTTTTTCCTATCATGTCTGGGCATGAGCATTAACACTTGGATGTTTGTGTTAGAACAATCAATTTTTTGTTGCACCCTTGTTAGCATAATTTTATTCAACTCCTGTTTCTGTGGTTTCCAATCTTCAAACTCTTGCACATCTTATGTCATTCAAAGGGTTCATGGAATACAGAAAACAATTTGGAGGGCCTCAACACTACAGGGTTCAAACATCCAATAAAAAATTAGCTACAGTTCTTAGTTCTCTTGCAACATGAGTGATGGCAAGCTACATCAAGGTATCATGTCTCATCACAGTAAAATGATTGCATCACAGGGAGATGTTGGAACAGATTTGCACTGCTGAGAATGTGTTGATAAATTGATAGTGGGTCATTTATGACAATTTGCATCACTACCAGTACTGGGTCTTGCACAATTTGCATCTTGACCCAGTATTGCCAAAGTGCCAGCATACAGGATTAGCATGAGTGAAATGTTATTTCGTCGGTTTGGCCTTTTGTTGGCTCTGCCCATGGGGAAAGAGACTATGCATTGGTGTAGGATTTGGGCATAAACTTTTGGCCAGAACTTGACCCAATGTGTGAGTGACATCCGAAGTACTATGTATGCATATGATGGATGGGCATGTTCAGTAGAAATGCATGCATCTAGATAAGAAGTTCTACATCCAGTAAGGAAAGTTTTTAGTTTGAACCTTTTAACTTGCCATAAAGGCCAGAGTTATTAGTGATCCTCGGTTTTCCTACTCAAGTGGATTCAAGAGATGACCTTGCATTCCAACTAGCTCACAAATACTCTTATGAATTTCACAAACTTAAAGACATTCATACAAATACAAAAGTAAGAGGAAACACATATTCATATATACACGAAAATGAGAAGACATACATATTCATACACATACAAAAGTGAGAAAACTACTCAACAACAAACTTTACTTATTTGGGTATTTATGTAATGTGACATTTTTATAAAACATTTTGCTTAATTTAGTAGACAAAAGAACTACCCTCAATTGCATACCAAAAGGGAATTTGGAACTCAAAACTTTGCTAGTATAAGGTGGTTTGGAATATCAAATTTTGTTAATATAAAATGAAACCTTGAAAACAAATGAAAAGAAGGAAGAGTGAACTAGATTTCAAGGGCTTGATTATCACATAATCCTTCCTCTAGTTGAAATGATTGTGATTGGCAACAATTTATGTTGTGAGCCAATAATGCCTCGTTAGTTACTAACATTTTTTTCTAGCTAAATACGACACTCGACTACTATGAACATTGCCTTGGGAACAGTGTTTTTTTTCCAACAATTTTATCATTCTCTTGACAAAAGAATTGGGAAATTTCAGGATTTCCTTTTTTAATGTAAATTCAACTAATGTTGCTAATGCTTTGGAAAGTTTTGTCAAATTTTCAATATCACAAAATTGAAAAAGGAAACCATGCTTGGGATTTAAAGGCAATAAGTTAAAAGTAATCCATGTTAATAACTCACCATGACTCTTGAGCAAAACTTGAAAAGTATCGTAGTTATCCTCACCGAGGTTTCTGAAGAAACAAATTATCTATGGCAAATATTTGACTCTCAACCAAGGTTTGTGAGAAAACAAATTATCTATGGCAAGTATTCAACTCTCAATAAGCTCTCAATAATTATTGAATACAATTCTCTAGCATATTGGTATTAGATAAGTTATGAATGAAAAGAGAATCCATAATTTAACCCCTTAATTTCTTCTTAAATATTTTATTAATAAAATTTACAAATGTTAGGTGGGATGCCTATGGTTTTCACCATGGGTATTTTGCTTGGGTCCACCTTGAGGATTTATGCAATCATAATTTCTAGAAAAAAATTAATCATGAACAAATGAACATTTTACAATCACAATTTTCAATTTTTTAAGAATTTATCATAAACAATCCTACAATCACAATTTGTAAAAAAGAATTCAACATTGATGAACATTTTCCAATCACAATATTCATAAATGAAGAGAAATGCATTAGAAGGGTTCCTAGAATTGCAATTTACAAAACAAAAAAATTGATCATGAGCAATTCTACAATCACAATTTGCAGAAGAAAATTCATTAAGGATGAACATTTTGCAATCACAATATGTAGAAAAAGAAATTCATAATGAACATTTTTGCAATCACATGAACTTGTATAAAAGAAAAGATATTCGTTGGGAAGAATTTTATAAGTTAACAAAACATAATAAAATGGACATGAAAAAACACATGATTAGGTAAAAGAAAGGGTTAAATGTTTCAGCTAAAAATAGATAGGTATGAACAACACAAATAAACAAACATAAAATGTGTGTGTGTGTGTGTGTGTGTGTGTGTGTGTGTGTGAATTAGTACTAGTTCCTATATATGCTAAAACTTATGTTGAAATCCAAAAGGATTTTAAATTCGATAACCATAATTAAATATACTAGATGCACAATAAGGTTTTTGCCATTATATTGTCACTTTTCAACACACATTGTAATTTCCAAGCTTTAATTTATATAAGAGGAGGGTCTATATTTAAACACTTTGGAATTCAACACTTGACACAAGACTAGCATGTCAACTAAAGGTGTTGAATTAAAAAGATTTTCTTTTTTCATTGTGCATCTCTTTTTTTTCCTTCTTTTAGCTTGTATGTGCTTTCAACGTCTTGAGTTGCTAGCTTTTTGTCATCTTTGTCACTTTGTGCTTTGTTTTTATTTTCCATAATAGAGTTGGAATTTATATTATTGCCCCACTCTTGAGCTACTTCGTTTTGTGCTACCTTTGTCACTTGTTGCTTAAATTGTTTTCTTTTTGCATGTTAAGATTGACATCTATATCATTGTTCCATCATTGCTTTGTTTTTTTTGTTTTGTGTAGGGGTGACATTGTTTTATCATTGTAATGTGCATCACATTGGCATCTACAAGGTTACTCCACTATTGTGATATATCTTGTTGTAGGCATTGGCTACATTGTTGTTGTAGTTCTGTTCCATCAAATTGCTTTTAGTTTCAATATCTTTATCTAAAAAGGAAAAAAATGTAAATGAAAAGAGAAATTGCAAAAAAGGTTCAGATTTCAAAAGGAATAACTTACAAAATTTGTAAGTTCAAGTTCCAACCTAGCTAAGGTCTTACATGCATTGCATATTAATTCTACCCAATATGTTGCCTCATAATTATTTTGAACATACATAATTTCAACAATTATTTACAATAAATAAAAAGGAACATTCATCAATGGGACAAACAAGTACACATGTATAGACTTCGTTTACGTATGATGCTAGCGTAGAGTTTATATATATTTTTAATTCATTTCATTTATAATAAAATTTCAAGTTTTTTGTAGGTTTAATCTATATTTAAAATCTTGGATTTACCTTCAAAGAAATAAAGAAATAACTTCTCTTGAATTGATATTTTTGACACATTTATTATTTGGATTGTATGCACTAATGAATGACTCATTTTTTGGGGGAAAAAAATAGTTTACACAAAGTCCATTCTATAATGTTAAATTGGTGATATAATATAATATCATTAATTAAATGGGAAGAAAAACCATGTATAAAAAAGAATACATTCCATATCAATAGGAGCCCAAATAGGGATTCCAAAAATATTCACTTGTGAATTTATTTTTTTGAAAAACAAGGAAAAGTAATATCAACTCTAAAAAATTATGGAAATATGGTTCAATTCTAGCCATTCAATAGTCCCTAGTTAGAATTTCGTCATGACTTTGTAGAGAAAGATTTCACACAAAAAACTATTAATTCATGTTATGCCACATATTAAATCACTATAGATAATATGGAATAAAATTTTATATGAACCTTTCAATATTTTATCATTTTAATCAAGCTACTAGTCCTTTTCTTTTTTTTTCAAAAGTTCAAAAGTTGGAGTAATTTTGTCCATAAAACTTGCATTTATGTTTTCATAATCAAAATTTTAATGTAAAACCAAGTCCGCATTGGCAAAATGAAGATTATGTGTTTTGTTAAGAGACAGTAAAACAAGGCGGGTATTGCAAAAACCAAAATAAATTCACAAAAGTGAGTTGTTCATTCATGCTCTAGCCTTTGAATATAATCACATGTTGAACAATACAAATTAATTGTTTAAAGATAAACAAGGAATTTTTTATATGTAAAATATACACAAAATATTATTGATCTACTATTTCATCTTGAAAAATGGTCACAATTTCAAATTATACCAAAATATGTGACACTATAATGTTAAGTTTATTGTATTATAAACTACAACTTTGTTTTATATGTCATATAGATTACACTTCACTTACATCAAAACTCTAGAAGTTTTGGAATTTTGAAACATATTTTGAATTTCTAAAATTTAAAATTTTCACATTTCTTACATTGTGAGTTTTTTTGAATGTGGAATGTAGGTTATTATCATCTCAACTTTTTTCCCATAAATTTTGTTTATAAGAAAGTCTTTCATTTAGTCCTTCAAAGAAAATATTACTTATCTAATGTAGTTATTGTTCAAGTTCAAAAGTCCTAAATATTAAAACCTATGATTAAATTAAAATAAATTTGAATTTGAATTCTTCAACATTTATGTTAATAATTTAGCACAACTTCACATGATTACCATGATTTTCACTTGGAAATGCATAAATCTATGCTCAAAACTATTATAATTTTCATGATTAGGATTTGATACGTGATTTTTGGCTTCTTATATTGTGTTCACATTCACTTATCAATTAAAGTGATCATATTGAAAGTCTTAATTGAATCCCAAAATCAAGTAGTGAAAATGCATGGAATAAATTAAACCCTAAACTAATGGGTCATATTAGGCATGCCTGCAAAGTTGGTAACTTAATGAGGTATTGATCAATTACATGGACCCACTTTTCATTCCATTTGTGGTAATTTAATTATTTATGAACCGTCCTTTAAAAAGCCATTTATTTTTTAGCACGATAGATCACTTTGTGCCATAATCAACTTGTTGCCAATTGTTGCACCCTTGTACGAAGATGGAAAAAATGAAAATAATAATATTATTATTATTATTAATTTTTTTCCATGACGATAGATCGTGGAGAAGCAATTTAGTTTCAACAAGCTCTATTGTTGAACATGAAAGTTGTAATTTTTCTTCATTGCATGTGCCCATTTTCCAATTACCAAAATGTAAGATTTGTCATCACATTAATGTTATGTGACGCTTGATATGGATTCTTTGTACAATTATACAAACAAAATAGAAACCACCCATTCAATGCCTTAGAATAGACTCTCCAATTCAATTGTTGTTATACACCTTCAATCCCTTAAAAAGAATGATTTCTTGAATAATCTTGTGGACTATGACATATGTCAATAATCCAATTACATCTTTATACATGGTATATGAAAAGTTGTAATAGAGTTCAAATTCATCCTCTTCTTCTAAAACCTTTGGATTCAATTCCCTCTTACACTTAAAAAGTGGGATTCCAAATTAGAACAAGCTCATTTTATAAAAGACCCTACCTATAGATTAAAACTTTACATGGCATCATTTTGGGGAAACCAATGGAATAAACTAGTGCCAAAACATGGCTCTCGTGCTCAATGTTATAACTTGATTGGGCATATTTTTCTTTGTTATTCTATCAAGTTAATAGTCAAAAGCCGTTGTGATCTTTGTTTAAAAAGATTGTCCTTGTGTCGTTCATTTTGAAAGATGTGAGGAGCTTTTTGTTGTGCTCTTAGAGTCCATCTTTGGGGCTTTTGAAATCCATAATATTTTTATTTTTTTTTGGAAAAATGTTAGCGACTTCTCACCCAATATTAATTGTCTTTGAAACAAAGGCCACCACTTTGCTTTTATTTGACACTTGGAGTCTTTAACTAACATTTGCCAAAATATATTGTTGTAAGGTTTAAATGGAAACCAACTCCATGCACCATAGTTAAAAGTATATATATATATATATATATATATATATATATATATATATATATATATATAGATATATAGATATAAGTGCACATC
>Ga0116231_10005897_pt1 | contig 23824 bp, 21 predicted proteins | sample S1TSphgellanicum_2_FD_89695 | JGI IMG/M metagenome (GOLD analysis project Ga0116231, IMG submission 89695) | Host-associated microbial communities from peat moss isolated from Minnesota, USA - S1T2_Fd - Sphagnum magellanicum MG | ecosystem: Host-associated > Plants > Peat moss > Unclassified...
ACACCGGTCACGATCGTCTTGACCGTGTTCTTGATGCCGACGATCTCGACCTCATCACCCACGTTGACGACGCCACGCTCAACGCGCCCGGTCACCACCGTGCCGCGGCCGGAGATGGAGAACACGTCTTCGATCGGCATCAGGAAGGGCCGCTCGATGGCACGCACCGGCTGCGGAATATAGCTGTCCACAGCGGCCATCAGCTTGAGGATCGCCTCTTCGCCAATCTCCGGCTGCTTGCCTTCCAGCGCGCACACGGCCGAGCCATGGATGATCGGAATATCGTCGCCGGGGAACTGATAGCTCGTGAGCAGATCACGAACTTCGAGTTCGACCAGTTCAACCAGCTCGGGATCGGCCAGATCCATCTTGTTGAGGAACACGACCAGCGCCGGCACACCGACCTGGCGGGCGAGCAGGATGTGCTCGCGCGTCTGCGGCATCGGGCCGTCGGCGGCGGAGACCACCAGGATCGCGCCATCCATCTGCGCGGCACCGGTGATCATGTTCTTCACATAGTCGGCGTGGCCGGGGCAATCGACGTGCGCGTAATGGCGGTTCGTCGTTTCATATTCCACGTGCGCGGTGGAAATGGTGATGCCGCGTGCGCGCTCCTCGGGGGCCTTGTCGATCTGGTCGTAGGCCGTGAAGGTGGCGCCACCGGTCTTGGCAAGCACCTTGGTGATTGCTGCCGTCAGCGACGTCTTGCCATGGTCAACGTGACCAATGGTGCCGATGTTGCAATGCGGCTTGTTCCGCTCGAATTTTACCTTCGCCATCGTCGTCTCTCCGTCGCCCGAACACTGCGGGTGGGGGTTTAGTTACCAGCGATAATGGCTGAAAGCCTTGTTGGCTTCGGCCATCCTGTGCGTGTCTTCGCGCTTCTTCACCGCGGAGCCGCGGTTGTTCACGGCATCGAGCAATTCGTTCGACAACCGATCTTCCATCGTGTGCTCGCCGCGCTTGCGGGCAGCATCGATCAGCCAGCGGATCGCCAGCGCCTGGCGCCGTTCGGCACGCACTTCCACCGGCACCTGATAGGTCGCACCACCAACACGGCGCGAGCGCACTTCCACGGCCGGCTTCACATTATCCAGCGCCTCATGAAACATGCGCACCGGATCGGCAGCGTTGCCGCCGCGCTTCTTCATCACATCGAGCGCACCATAGACGATGCCCTCGGCTGCGGATTTCTTGCCGTCGTACATGAGCGCATTCATGAAGCGCGTAATGACGACGTCCCCGAATTTCGGATCGGGAAGGATTTCGCGCTTGACGGCGCGGCGGCGGCGACTCATGGCAATCCTTCCTTACTTGGGGCGCTTGGCGCCATAGAGCGACCGGCGCTTGCGGCGTTTCGGCAACCCTTGAGTATCGAGCACGCCGCGCAGAATATGATAGCGCACGCCTGGCAAATCTTTCACGCGCCCGCCGCGGATCAGCACCACGCTATGCTCTTGCAGATTATGGCCCTCGCCGGGGATGTAGCTCACCACTTCATAACCGTTGGTCAGGCGCACCTTGGCGACTTTGCGCAGCGCGGAGTTCGGCTTCTTCGGCGTGGTCGTATAGACGCGCGTGCAGACGCCGCGCTTTTGCGGGCAGCCTTGCAGGGCGGGCACCTTGTTCCGCTTTGCCGCGGGTTCTCTGCCGTTCGCAATCAACTGGTTTATCGTCGGCATACGCTCTCATCCTCAACGACCATGGCCCGCACGCGATGGGTCGCCCCACCCTGCGCGGGTTAATGCAGTGCACCCGACCTTGGCCACCCTGCGGGGCGGCGGCGCCGGATACGGCAGTGAAATCTTACGCCAGCCACCCCGCGAGTGACGGGGGTTGGCGAGGGGGCAGTAACTAGGAGCCCCCGCGGCGCGAGTCAACCCCGTGGTTTGGACCGCTGCACGGGGCAGACCACATCCACGCATGTCCTGCCGGCCGGCAGGGGAAGGTGGACTGCGCCCCTACCCTGCGGTCACGCCGACTCGCTGCGCAGCGCATGGCTGTCGGCGCGCACTAACCCGCCTTGGCGGCTTTGCGCGTGTGCTTCACCCGGCGCACCGTCGCCGGGGGTGCCGCCACGGTCGTACACGTCTGGAAGGCGACGGGCTGCACGATCGCCTGGCTGTTGGCGAACTCGTCGAGTTCGTCGGAATTGTGCAGCGCCATCACCTCATCGAACAGATCTGGCAGATTGTCGCAGAATGCGGTGCCGGCCTTCAGCCCGTCCTGCTCCTGCACATTGGCCAGGTTGCTGATATAATCGTCATAGGCTTTTTGCGACGCGCGGCCGTTGACGCGCTTGAAATAGGCGCCGAGCGCACGCTCCTGCACCACCAGGTCCGGCTTATAGCGGCCCATGAAATCATTGTAGCGGTCCTGGTCCTTGCACACGAGCGCGGTGACCATGAGCTCGCTCTTCAGCCCCTCGATGTCGAATGCCTTGCGGTCCCCCTCGTAGGTGCAGGGATTTGACGGGACGGCCTTGGACGTTTTGCTCCTGGCGGCGTCAGCCATGGGGCTGGCGAGCATCGCGAGGGCCAGGGCAGCGGAGAGGAGACGCATATGGGGGGAACTCCGGGCGGGGAATTTATGGCGGAGAGATACATCCGCTCCCCGGCGGCGGCGCAACCGATTTTCGCGTGAGCGGTTGAGGGATAGCAGAGCGGCGCCAGCCGGGCTATGCCCTCCGCCTGATGAATGGAGTGTTGCGCGTGCAGGCACGAATGCTGGTTTTGTCTCTCGCGGTTACCCTGGCAAGTTGCGCCCCGCCGCCCAAGCCGCCGCCACCGCCGCCACCGCCGCTGAAGCCGCATCTGGGCCCGCCGCCGGCCCTCTCCTGCAAAGTCGCGCCGTTCCAGGTGGCCGATGGCGGCACCGCCAAGGTGAGCATGACACTCAGCAACGAAGGCGGCTATTGCGCCGCCACGCTCACCGCGGCGAGCGGCAAGCCGTTCGACGCGCCGCTCCTGCATACGCCCCCGGCGCATGGCAGCGCGCGCGTCGTCAAATATAATGGCCGCACGAGCGTCGAATACACGCCTGTCGCCGGCTACGTCGGCAGCGACAGTTTTGAAGTGCGCCTGATCATCAAAGGGGTGAGTGGCTACACGACCCTGCTCGTAACGGCCACGGCAGTCGCCGGCAAAGCCGGAGCCTGATTCCCAAAAGTTTTTTGGTTCTTTTTTTCAAAAAAGAACCGCTTCCTTTCTTCTTCTAAGCCGAAGGCGAAACCACCACACAGCTCCCATGGTGCGCCATCTTGCGGCAGGCATGCACGGCGGCCTCGCGCGTCAGCCCCGACACGCGGGCGCGATAGACCGTGGCGTGGCCCTGATGCACGGCGGCGACCGAAGCGTGCGCGTGGCCGGCCACGGCGAGCGCCTGGCCGGCGGCCGCGTGAGCCTTTCCTTTGCTGCCATAGGCGCCCACCTGCACCGACCATTTATGCCCGCCGATGCCGCGCGGCGTCGCCTCCGCCGCCTCGGCGCTGGCGATGAGATGCAGGCCGCCGGCATGGTGCGGCGGCGCCACATAGGCGACCCGGGTGATATGTGCCGCCGGCGCCTCGGCCAGTTCCACCGGCCCCGCCGCGTGGCCGCTTCTGTCGCGCACCGCGTAGCGCGTTTCATGCGCCGTGTGCCCCGCCGCTGACTTCACATGCCGGTCGCGCGCCGCCAGCATGATTTTATGGTGGACGACGTAGCGCGGGCCGGCGGGGATATCGATCGGGATCTGGTTCACCGCCAGTTGCTCCGCCGGCGAGCGGGTTTGCGGATAGATGCCCTGCACATGCGGCCCGATGATGGCGACGTAGCGCCGGGTCTCGGTCGGTAGCGGCCGCTGATGGACCAGGTAATCCTGCAGCCGCGCGGGTCCGCCATTATAGGCGGCCAGGAACCCCGGCATCCCGAACGCATCATACATCTGCCGCAAATAGGCCGCGCCTGCCAAGATATTGTTGTGCGGATCGAAGGCGTCATCGCCAAGGCCGTACTGGGCGCGCACCTCGTCATAGGTTTCCGGCATCAGTTGCATGAGCCCCATGGCGCCCACCGGCGAGGTGGTCAGCGCGCCGGTGGCGGTGAACTGGTGCGAACCGGATTCGACGCGCATGACTTCACGTATCCAGCGCTCCGGCACATCGAACCGGTGCGCGGCTTCGGTAATATACGGGCCCCACGGATCCTCGGGCGGCCCCGGCGGCGCGTAGCTCGGCTTGGCGCGTGCCTGGTAGGTCTCGACCTCCTGCGCCGCCGTCATCGGCGGCGCCTGAGTGGCACAGGCCGAAAGCAGCGCCATGCCCGCAGCACAGAGCGCCACCCGGACACTGTTCAACGAGCTGGCTGGCGTCCGGCCATGGCGATCAACCGTCATCCGCGACACGCCTCCAAAAGGGGCTTGCCCACCGCGGACGAGCCGTCAAAACTCCGTTTGAACCGCGGAAACCCGCAGTGCTCTTGCCATCCCGCTTTAAGTGACGGCTGTAAGTTACTATTGCATTACGCGGCTTTCGGCAAGGTGTTTATCCTGCCGGATCGGCACTCTTCCGGCAAGCTGGCCAGGGCACTAGGGCGAACACAGGAAGCCGTTCTTTTTTGAAAAAAAGAACCAAAGACCTCCTACTCGTCTGGGCACGCTTCACACCGACAGACCGCGGCCTGAACAATCGCAAGTTTTTTTTGTTTCTTTTTTGTTAAAAACAAGTCCTTGCTTCGGCGCACAGAATTCACCGATTGCCCTGCGCTGTTGCCGCGGCCGGGCAGATGGAGTACCGCCGCGGCGCGATGGATATGATCCCCGACACAGACCTGCCGCGTCTGGCAACATCGACCCTGGTCGTCACGGCGGATGTCGCCGGCTACCGGCGCCATCATGCCGCCTGGACCGACGTGACCGAGGGCGCAAGACTGTGGCGACTCGCGCTGGCCCTCGGCTGGCTGGACATCAAACTCAAATACCGCGGCTCCATGCTGGGGCCGTTCTGGCTCACCATATCCACCGCCGTCTGGATCGCCGCCATGGGCGGCATCTATGGCACGCTCTTCCACATCGACATGCACGCCTACCTGCCCTTCCTCGCCCTGTCGCTGGTGCTCTGGACTGCGCTGAGCGGCCTGGTCGGCGAAGGCTGCAGCACCTTCACCCAGGCGGAGGCGACGATCCGCTCGCTGCGCATGCCGTTCTTTCTGCATGCCATGCGCGTGTTCGTCCGCACGGTGATCGGCCTTGCGCATAATGTGCCGGTCGTCGTGGTGGTGTTTGCCATCTATGCGACATGGCCGGGTTGGGCCGGGCTCGGCTGCCTGCCGGGCCTGCTGCTGTGGACGATCGATGCGTTCGCCGCCTGTCTGCTGCTCGGCACCTTCTGCGCCCGCTTCCGGGATATCCCGCCCATCGTCAACAGCATCATGCAGATCGTGTTCTTCGTCACCCCGATCATGTGGCAGCCCGAGCAGCTCGGCGCCCGCGGCTGGTGGCTGCCGCTCAACCCGTTCGACTCGCTGCTCGACGTGGTGCGCGCGCCGCTGCTGGGACGGGCGGCGGGCTGGTATGTCTGGTCGCTGGCCCTGGGTTTCAGCGCGCTCATGTGTGCGGCGACCTGGCTGCTGTTCGCCCGCGTGCGCTCGCGTCTGGCGTACTGGGTATGAGTGACATGGGCAGTGCCCAGATCAGCGTGCAGCATGTGTCGGTGGATTTTCCGCTCTATCACGGCACGGCACGCAGCCTGAAGAAGACCATGTTCGCCGCGGCCGCCGGCCGCCTGGGCGAGGACCGGCGGCGCCGCATGGTGGTGCAGGCGCTGCGCGATATCGACATCGTGCTGCAGAGCGGCGACCGTCTGGGTCTGATCGGCACCAATGGTGCCGGCAAGACCACGCTGCTGCGCACCATCGCCGGCATTTACGAACCCACCTGCGGCCGCGTGGTGGTGCAAGGCAGCCTGAATGCCCTGCTCGACCCCATGCTCGGCATGAACGCCGACCTCACCGGCCGCGAGAACATCATGCTGCGCGGCCTCTATAACGGTTTTGCGACATCCGAGATCGCCGCCCTGGAACAGGACGTACAATCCTTTGCGGAATTGGGCGCATTCCTGGATCTGCCCGTGCGCCTCTACAGTTCGGGCATGGTGGTGCGCCTCGGCTTCGCCATGGCAACGGCGATCCGGCCGCAGGTGCTGCTGATGGACGAATGGTTCCTCGCCGGCGATCAGCAGTTCATGGAGAAAGCCCGCGACCGCATGGCCGGCATGGTGCGCGGCGCTGAAATCCTGGTGCTCTCCTCCCACGCGCCCACGGCGGTGCGCGAATGGTGCACGCGGGTGATCTGGATGGACCACGGAAGGGTGCGTGAGGACGGCCCGGCGGAGGATGTGCTCGACCGCTATCTCAAACGCGCCGCGTAGGATGGGTCTAAACCCATCCTACGCGGTCCGCTGAGGCCTGGCGTGTACAGGAAAAGCGTTCTTTTTTGAAAAAAAGAACCAAAAAACTTTTGCATGTTGGCACCCGACTGTTTCAACCTCGCGATCATTCGACCCGCTTTCGCGCTGGGCGATTTCGGCCTAGACGACCGCCATGATCCTGCTGATCGACAATTATGACAGCTTTACCTACAACCTCGTCCACATGTTCGGCGGACTCGGCGTGGACTGCGACGTGCGGCGCAATGATGCCCTGACGCCACGGCAGGCCATGGACCTGCAACCCGAAGCCATCGTCCTCTCCCCGGGCCCCTGCACCCCCAACGAAGCCGGCATCTGCTGCGACCTGATCCGCGCCGCCGCCGGCACCATCCCCATCCTCGGCGTCTGCCTCGGCCATCAAGCCATCGGCCAGGTTTTTGGCGGCGACGTCATCAGGGCGCCCAGGCCGATGCACGGCAAGGTCAGCCAGGTGTTTCACGAGGGCGCAAATGTGTTTGCAGGCCTCAAGACCCCATTCAACGCCACCCGCTACCACAGCCTGATCCTCAAGCCCGAAACCCTGCCCGATACGCTGTCCGTCACCGCACACACCGAGGACGGCATGATCATGGGCGTGGCGCACAAGACGCTGGCCATCTTCGGCGTGCAATTCCACCCCGAGAGCATCGCCAGCGAGCATGGCCACGATTTGCTGGCCAATTTCGTCGCCATCGCCAGGGGCGGGGCGAAGCCGGCGCGCATCGGTTGAGCGGCCTCAAACCTGTGCTGGCCAGACTCGCCGGCGGCGGGCGCCTCTCGGCGGACGAGGCGGAGGCCGCCTTCGGCGTGATCATGGACGGCGCCGCCACCGACGCTCAGATCGCCGCCCTTCTCACCGCCCTGCATATCCGCGGCGAAACCGGCGCAGAACTTGCCGGCGCCACACGCGCCATGCGCGCCCGTATGCACGCCATCGCAGCGCCCCCTGGCGCCATCGACGTCTGCGGCACCGGCGGTGACGGGTTTCACACGCTCAACGTCTCCACCGCCGTCGCCTTCGTGGTGGCAGGCTGCGGCGTGGCCGTCGCCAAGCACGGCAACCGCGCCATCTCGTCACGCAGCGGCGCCTACGATGTGCTGCAGGCGCTCGGCGTCGCCGTGGATGTTCCGATCGACCAGCTCGCGTCAAGGCTTGCCGAGGATGGGCTCGTCTTCATGTTCGCGCCGCGCCATCATCCGGCCGCGCGCCACGCCGCCCGCGTGCGCGCCGAGCTCGGCATCCGCACAATGTTCAATTTGCTCGGCCCGATGGCCAATCCGGCCCGCGTGACACGCCAGTTGACCGGTGCCTACAGCCCGTCCTGGACCGCGCCCATGGCCGAAACTTTGGGCGCTCTCGGCACCGGGCATGCCTGGGTGGTGCATGGCGCCGGCCTGGACGAGCTGACGCTGTCCGGCCCCTCTCACGTGTCCGAATGGCGTGACGGACACCTGCGCAATTTCACCGTCACCCCCGACCAGGCCGGCCTGCCCTCGGCCGGCATCGACGCGATCCGCGGCGGTGACGCGGCGCAGAACGCGGCTGCCCTTGTGGCGTTGCTGCAAGCTGCCCGCTCCGCCTACCGCGACACTGTCCTGCTCAATGCCGCCGCCGCCCTGATCATCGCCGGCCGCGCCGGCGATTTGCGGGAGGGCGCCACCCTCGCTTCCCGCGCCATCGATAGCGGCGCGGCCCTGCACAGGCTGGAGCGCGCCCGCCGCCCGGCCGATCTTCCGGAGCAAAAATGTCCGACGTCCTGACCCGCATCTGCGCCGACACGCAGGCCGAGACCGCCCGCCGCCGCGCCACAACACCGCTTGCGGCACTGGAGAAGCGTGCCAGCAAGGCGCCCATACCCCGCGGCTTCGCCGAGGCGCTCAAGCAGGCGCTGATCGCCGGCCGCTGCGGCCTGATTGCCGAAATCAAGCGCCTCTCCCCCTCCGGCGGCGAAATCCGCACAAACATGGACCCGGCGGAGGTCGCCCGTGCCTACCAGGCCGGTGGTGCCGCCTGCCTCTCCGTGCTCACCGACACCCCCTATTTCGGCGGCACGCTGGCCGACCTCGCCGCCGTCCGCGCCGCCGTGCCGCTTCCCGTGCTGCGCAAGGATTTTGTCCTCGACCCCTGGCAGGTGTTCGAAAGCCGGGCCGCAGGTGCGGACTGCATCCTGCTCATCATGGCGGCGCTCACCGACGCCCAGGCGCTGGAGCTGGAGGGTATCGCCCGCGACCTTGACCTCGACGTGCTGGCCGAAGTGCATGATGCTGCCGAACTCGACCGCGCGCTCGGCTTGCAGACGAACCTGATCGGCATCAACAACCGCAATTTGAAAACCCTGGAGACCAGCATCGACACCACCATAGCGCTCGCCCCGCTGGTGCCGCCGGACCGGCTGCTGGTGACCGAAAGCGGCATCCGCGGTCATGACGATCTGCGCCGTCTGGCCGCCGTCAGCGCCCATTGCCTGCTCGTCGGCGAAAGTCTGCTGCGTCAGCCGGATATCGAGGCGGCAACCCGCGCGCTGCTCGGGCACCCCGCATGAGCGGCCTGACGCATTTCGATGCCGCCGGCCAGGCCGTGATGGTCGATGTCTCGGCCAAGCCGGAGACAGCGCGCACGGCCACCGCCCGCGGCCGCGTGCGCATGCGGCCCGAGACGCTGGCGGTGATCGCCGGCGGCACCGCCGCCAAGGGCGACGTGCTGGGCACCGCCCGCCTGGCCGGCATCATGGCGGCCAAACGCACGGCCGAACTGATCCCGCTCTGCCACCCGTTGCCCATTGCCGCCGTCACCGTCAGTCTCACGCCTGGCGAGGATGCGGTAGAGATTGTCGGTACAGTCCGCACCACCGGCCGCACCGGCGTGGAGATGGAGGCGCTGACCGCCGTCACCGTCGCGGCGCTCACCGTCTATGATATGGTGAAAGCCATCGATCGCGGCATGGTCATCGAGTCGGTACGCTTGGTGCACAAGGATGGCGGTAAATCCGGTGCATTCAGCCAGGACTAGATGATCAGCGTCGCGCAAGCCCGCGCCCGCGTGCTCGCCGGCCTGTCGCCCTGCGGCGCCGAGACCGTCGGCCTGGCCGACGCCTGGGGGCGCGTGCTCGCAGCGCCGGTGGTGGCACGCCTGACCCAGCCGCCGGCAGACATGTCCGCCATGGACGGCTACGGCGTCCGCGCCGAGGACACGGACCCGCCGCGCCCGCTCGCCATCGTCGGCGAGGCACCGGCCGGGCACCCGGCCTCGGTGACCGTGGGCGTTGGACAGGCGCTGCGTCTCTACACCGGCAGCGTCATGCCGGCCGGCGCCGACACGGTGCTGTTGCAAGAGGATGCGGCGGCGGCCGACGGGATCGTGACGCCCTCGGCGCCGCAGCGGCCCGCCCAGCATATCCGCAGGCGGGGCCAGGATTTTACCGCCGGCGATACGCTGATCGCGCCGGGCCGGCGGCTCGGGTCGCGCGACATCGGGCTGGCGGCATCGGCAAACCACCCATGGCTCAGCGTGCACCGCAAACCCCGCGTCGCCATCCTGGCCACAGGCGATGAAATCGCCATGCCTGGCGAGCCGGTCGGCCCCGGCGGCATCGTCAGCTCCAACTCGCACGCGCTGGCCGCCCTGGTGCGCGCCGGCGGCGGCGACCCATGCCTGCTGCCGGTGGCGCGCGATGACGCGGGCGCCATCGCCGCCGCGGCCGCCGGCGCCGCCGGCATGGATATGCTCGTCACCACAGGCGGGGCCAGCGTCGGTGACCACGATCTCGTCCAGCAGGGGCTGGCTCGGCACGGTTTTACGCTGGACTTCTGGAAGATTGCCATGCGCCCCGGCAAGCCGATGATTTTCGGCCGCCTGGGCGACACCCCGGTGCTCGGCCTGCCCGGCAACCCCGTCTCCGCCTTCGTCTGCGCAACCCTGTTTCTGCTGCCGGCACTGGCCCGCCTGTCGGGCCTTCACGCCGACCCGCTGGCGACCGAAGCCGCCCTGCTCGGCGCCCCGGTGCGCGCCAACGACCACCGCGCCGACCATTTACGGGCAACACTGGCGCGCGATTCGCAAGGCCGGCTCGTGGCAACCCCCAACGCGAAACAGGATTCGGCCATGCTGAGCATACTGGCGCATGCAGGCGCCCTGATTTTGCGCCCGCCTTTCGCGCCGGCGGCCGAAGCAGGGACGGTGGTGGACATCATCCGGCTCGACAGGCTCGGATTATAGGGGAAAATGTGCGTTTTCGAACAATGCGTTGTTGACGGATGCTACGGAACCAAATTAGAACGGTTTTGAAGTTGCCGCTTTGTTCGCCGCCCGGCGCACGCCGGCGCTCAGTTCTAAAGATTGGGGACCATCCATGTTGACCCGCAAGCAGCACGAGTTGCTCCTCTATATCGACGCCAGGCTGCAGGAGACCGGCGTCTCCCCGAGTTTCGAGGAGATGAAGGATGCGCTGGATCTGCGCTCCAAATCCGGCATCCACCGGCTGATATCGGCGCTGGAGGAGCGTGGCTTTCTGCGCCGCCACCACCACCGCGCCCGCGCGCTCGAAGTGGTGCGCCTGCCGGAAAACATCGCCCCCCGCCGCCCCGCGGCGGCCCCTGCGGCCGACGGCGCGGCCCCGGCCTTCCAGCCCAACGTCATCCGCGGCGACTTCGCGAACCGCCTGCCCGGCGTGCGCGCCGCGACCGATGCTGCCGCCGTGCAACTCCCCCTCTACGGCCGCATCGCCGCCGGCCAGCCGATCGAGGCTTTGCGCGACGACGGTGCCCACATTGAAGTTCCCGTCGCCATGCTCGGCACCGGCGAGCATTTTGCGCTGGAAGTCTCCGGCGACTCGATGATCGACGCCGGCATTCTGGATGGGGACACGGTGATTGTCCGCAAGAGCGACACGGCCGACACCGGCCAGATCATCGTGGCCTTGATCGACGGCGGCGAAGTCACCCTCAAACGCCTGCGCCGCCGCGGCAACTCGATCGCACTCGAGCCCGCCAACCCCAAGTATGAAACCCGCCTGCTCCCGCCGGACCGCGTGCGCGTGCAGGGCAAGCTGATCGGATTGTTGCGGCGGTATTGAGCGATGTGGCTGCCAACTTACTGATGGATGCGGCGTGCGATAAGGAAGCAGTGCCGCAGCGAGACGATGGCGGCGATCCATGAAACGGCAGAGGGGCTACACGCCACCGGCTTGCTGGACAAGCAGGCGATACAGCACTTCGATGAAGCGTGCGTGACGTTCGTTCAGCCGTTGACGGGCACAAAAACCGACGCGCCACACGCGCGCGTAACCCACCAATCCTTTTCCAATAAACGCTCTCATCACAAATGACGAGAACACAGCCGATCTGGTACGGATGCCACGCTCGCCGCCACCATCACCTATGTCATGGTGTCGATGTATAGCGCCGGCGCGGCGATCGCGCCTTCCGTCATTACCGCCGCGCGTGCCCAACCTACGCCCACGAGCACGCGAGGAATGCGGCAGAAGATCGTTTCGACTGAAAACTGACACAGCCGGTTCGCCCCGGCACGACCAAAAAACCCTTGACCAGCGCCTCGTCATGTGTTCTTGTTATGTTCGGAACCCCGAGCGTAAGGCGACGCACCCTGAACGCCATCCCACCCGAACCCGAGACGCCCGCGGCTGAAAGCGCGGCACAACGCACCGAGCGCCATGTGCGCCAGTGCCGGCGCATGGCCGAACTCGGCATGAAGTTGGCCGAAGCCACCGCTCAAAAGGCGCTCAGAGACCAGGCAAGGCGATCCGCGGACCCTGCGGCACCGGCGGCAAAAGACCCGGCCGTAACTTTCGCCCGCATCACCAACACCATCCATCAGGCCATCAAACTGGAAGCAAAACTGACCGCCCCGCCCCAGCCCGCCCGCGCCCGCCGGACCGCGGCGCCCAAGCCCGAACCCAGGCGCCCGCCACCGCCCGAAACGTTCCGGGAACCGCCGCGCACCGAATATCCGTTCCCCAAACCGCTCCCCGAGGCGCCAAGCCCCGCGACAGCACCGGCCACGCCCGCTCCCCCCGCGGCGCCGGCGCCGGGTGGGTTTTTCGACGGTAAAAACACCTGGCTCACGTGCCTTCCACCCAAATCCGAGCCTCCAGAAGCCGCACCTTCCGGATCGGCGCCGCCCTCACCCCGACCGGCCGCATCGCCGCCCGGCCCCACTCCCCAGCCGCAGTCCCCCTGGACCCCGCCGCCGCCGCAACGGCGGGCAACCGACCCGCCACGCCCCACCGGCCCAAACTGGGCCCGGCTGTTCGAGCGGTGACGGCAGGGCGGGTTTCGTCTAAGAGCAACCCACCATGCCGGCACTGATCGAGGTCATCGGGACGAAAAACATCCTGGGCGAAGGGCCACTCTGGAACGCGGCCGACGGAAAATTCTGGTGGACCGACATCCAGGCAAGCCGCCTGCACCGGATGGACCCGCGGACGCGCCGGATCGAAACAACCGCGACACAAGAGCGCCTGGGATGTTTCGCCTTTATCGCCGGCGAAGAGGGCCGCATTCTGGCTGCCTTCGAGTCGGGTGTCGGCGTGTTCGATTGCGCCACCGGCACGGTGGATTGGCTGGCGCGCCCCGAAATCGGCACCGGTCGGCGGTTCAACGATGGGCGCGTCGATGCCCAGGGGCGCTTCTGGATCGCCACCATGGTCGAAGACGCGCGCCGCGCCGCACCGGAGTCGGCGTCGCTCTACCGTTTCGACGCGCGCGGGCTGAGCGTGCAGCAGGGCGGCGTGCGCATCGGCAACGGCCTGTGCGTCAGCCCCGATGGCGGTACGCTCTATTTCGCCGATTCACCGCGTCAGGCGATGTACGCCTTCGATCTCGATCAGGCGGCAGGCACCCTGTCGCGCAGGCGTCTCTTTGCCACTGTCACACATGGCTATCCGGATGGGGCCGCCGTGGATTGCGAAGGCTGCGTGTGGAGCGCGCGCTGGGGCGGCGGCCAGCTCGTGCGGCACGCGCCGGATGGGGCCGTGCGTGAAATTTTACCGCTGCCGGTCATGCACCCCACTTGCGTCGCGTTCGGCGGTGCGGATTTGCGGCTGATGTTGATCACCTCGGCGCAGCATGGGTCGAACGAGGGTGATCCGGCGGCCGGTTCGGTGCTGATTTTCCGGTCGGACGTGGCCGGCTTGCCGGGGCACCGTTTTGCACGGGCAGGATTGACCCTAGGCGAGGCAGGCTAATGCCTGGCCGTGCAGCGCCGGGGTGGCGGCGGCCAGAACCGTGCCGTCGCTATGCGGCCCGAGCGCGCGGCCCGACCAGTCGGTGATGCGCCCGCCCGCGCCTTCGACGACCGGGACCAGGGCGGCGTAATCCCATAATTTCATGTTGGATTCGGCAACCAGGTCGATGTGGCCGAGCGCCAGAAGACCATAGAGGTAGCAGTCGCCACCCCAGGACACGCGCCGCACCCGGCCGGCCAGGCGCTGCCAGGCGGAAAACTGGGCGCCGAGCGCCTCCGGCGAGGTGGAGGCAAGTTCCGCCGCCGCGATGTCGGCGCAGGCGCTGGCGCCGACCCGGCCGCCGAGCGGGCCGGAGAAGCGTGTGGGCTCGCCTGCCACGCCGATCCAGCGTTCGCCGGTCACCGGCTGGTCGATGATGCCGAGCACCGGCACGCCATGATGCAGCAGCGCGATCAGCGTGCCGAAGCTGGGGCGGCCGGTGATGAAGGCGCGCGTGCCGTCGAGCGGGTCCAGCACCCAGCAATAGTCCGCGCCGGTGCTTTGCTGGCCGAACTCCTCGCCGATGATGTCATGGCCGGGAAACTGCGCCGCAATCACGTCTCTGATCGCCTGCTCGGCCTCGCGGTCGGCGATGGTGACCGGGCTTTCGTCCGTCTTGCTGTCCGCCTTCAGCGACGAGCGGAAGTAGTGACGCAGGATGGCGCCGGAGGCTTCGGCGGCGGCCAGCGCGGTGGTTAGCAAGGAAGAATGTTCTTTTTTGAAAAAAAGAACCAAAAAACTTTTGCACTCTGGCGTACGCCGCAGGAGAGGCTAGGCCAAATATGCAAAAGTTTTTTGCTTCTTTTTTTCAAAAAAGAAGTCCTTTCTTACTTCGTCGGCAAAGGCTCAGGATTCTTCGACAGCGTATGCAAATAATCAATCACATCCGCCCGCAACTGCGGATCGCTGAGCCCGGCATAAGCCATCTTGGTCCCATGCGCGAAAGCCGACGGCTTATACAGCCACTCGTTCAGCGTATCATACGTCCATTTGCCCGGCTTGCCCTTGAGCGCCGCGGAATATTCGTAGCCCGGCATGCTCGCCCGCTCGCGGCCGACGACGCCGTAGAGGTCGGGGCCCATCTTGGCTCCGGCGCCTTCGGCAAAATTATGGCAGGCGACGCAGATTTTCTTCGTATAGGCCTGCCCGTCGGCCGGGTTGGCCTTCGCGAGCAGGGGGGCGAGCGGCGGCAGATCTTCGCCGGCCGGTGCGGCGGCCGCGGCAGGCGCGGACGCCGGGGCTTCCTTCGCCTCTGCGGCTTTCACCTGGTCGGGCGTCGGCAGCGGTTCGGGGTTCGGCGAGAGAGTCCGCAGATAGTCGATGACGTCGGCGCGCAGCTTGTCATCCGACAGGCCGGCGTAGGCCATCTTGGTGCCCTTCGCGTAGGCCGCCGGCTTGTAGAGCCATTCGTTGAGGTTGTCGTAGGTCCATTTGCCGTGGTGCGCCTTCAGCGCCGAGGAATATTCGAAGCCGGGCGCGCTGGCCTGCTCGCGGCCGACCACGCCATAGAGGTTGGGGCCGACCTTGGCGCCGGCACCTTCCTTAAAATTATGGCAGGCGATGCAGATTTTGTGCGTGTAGGCCTCGCCGTCGGCGGGCACGGCGCTGACCAGCAGCGGCTCGATCGGCTTGGGCCCGGTCTCGGCCGGCGCGGACGTGGTGGCGGCGGGTTCAGCACCCTTGATGTCCAGCACCGGGTGGGTGAGGCGTTTTTCGTAGGACAGATTGTCGGACACGACGCCCAGACCGACGAACGCGATCCCCGCCACCAGCACGGCTGCGGCGATTTTGGTACTCTCCATGCTCTCCATGTCGGACCCTGCTCTGCGACCGGCCTGGGGCGCCGGTTTGCACGCCCCCGAAGCCTCGGCCTATGTTGCGCGGCACACTAGACAACCGCCCGAATGGCGACAACCCACCAGCATGAACCCGGTTATCGTCATTCCGGCCCGCCTATCCTCGCTGCGGCTGCCTAACAAGCCGTTGGCGCTGATCGGCAATGTGCCGATGGTGGTGCTGGTCTGGCAGCGCGCAATGGCAGCCGGGCTCGGTCCCGTGGTGGTTGCGGTGTGCGAGGATGCTGTCGCGGACGCGGTGCGCACGGCAGGTGGCACGGCGGTGATGACCGACCCGGACCTCCCCTCCGGCTCCGACCGTGTGCATGCGGCGTTGCAGGATATCGACCCGGACGGCAGGCACGATGTGGTGGTGAATGTGCAAGGCGACCTGCCGACCCTGCCGCCGGCCATGCTGCGCGACGTGCTGCTGCCATTGGCAGATGGCGCCTTCGACCTCGCCACGCTGGTGGCCGACATCACCGGGGAGGCGGAGGCTTCCGCCCCCTCCGTGGTCAAGGCCGTGTGCGGTTTTGCTCCCGGCGCAGCGACAGCGCCGGCGCTGTATTTTTCGCGTGCCCGTGTGCCCTGGGGCGAAGGGCCGCTGTATCACCATATCGGGATTTACGCCTGGCGGCGCGGCGCGCTCGCGCGGTTCGTGGCGCTGCCGCCGTCGCCCTTGGAACTACGCGAAAAACTCGAGCAGTTGCGCGCGCTGGAGGCCGGCATGCGCATCGGCGTGGCGCGGGCCAGCCATGCGCCCTTCGGCATCGACACGCCGGAGGATCTGGCCCGTGTGCGGGCCGAATTCGCCCAAGGACTCCATGCATGACCATCGCCTTCCAGGGCCGCCCCGGCGCCTATTCCGACCTCGCCTGCCGCACCGCCTATCCGGGCCGCCCCACCCTGCCCTGCGAAAGTTTCGAGCGCGCCATCGACGCGGTGCACGCCGGCGAGGCCGAACTCGCCATGCTGCCGTGCGAAAACTCGCTCGCCGGACGTGTGCCGGACATTCATTCGCTACTGCCGCAGAGCGGACTTTTTATTGTCGGCGAACATTTTCAACGGGTCGAGCACTGCCTGCTCGCGCCCCCCGGCGCCACCATCGAGGGTTTAAGGCGCGTGCATTCGCACAGCGTGGCGTTAGGCCAGGTGCGGCGGATTTTGCGCGAACTGGGCGTGACGCCGGTGGTGGAGGCGGACACCGCCGGCTCCGCGCAACTGGTGGCCGAATGGGGCAATCCGCAGGATGCGGCCATCGCCTCCTCGCTGGCCGCGGAGATTTACGGATTGCGCGTGCTGCGCGCCAATGTCGAGGACGCGGCACATAACACCACGCGATTTTATATCACCGCGGCACAGCCGCGGGAGAACCCGCCCGAGGCGACGGGGCTTAAAACCACATTTGTGTTCGCGGTCCGCAACGTGCCTGCGGCGCTCTACAAGGCCTTGGGCGGGTTTGCGACCAACGGGGTGAATATGACGAAGCTGGAAAGCTATATGGTGGATGGGGCTTTTACGGCAACCGAGTTCTTATGCGATGTCGAGGGACATCCGGAACAGGCGGGGGTGCGGCTGGCGCTGGAGGAGTTGGCTTTCTTCTCGCGCGAAACACGGATTCTTGGGGTTTATCCGAAGGCATAGGAAAGAAGTTCTTTTTTGAAAAAAAGAACCAAAAAACTCTTATTCGTTTGGCGGCGCGCCGGTCGGACGAGCGAGGCTTCAATTTGTAAAAGTTTTTTGCTTCTTTTTTTCAAAACAGCAGTTCTTTGGCGATGACCCGCAGCATCCGTCTGCTTGTGGCCCTGCCGCTGCTGCTGCATGCGCCCTCGCTGGTGGGAGTCGCCTCGGAGGAGCCGGCGCCGATCCTCTCTGGCATGGCACAGGCCGAGAGCGGAATGCCCGTCGGCGCGTCGGTGCTTGGCATGGCTTCCTACCCCGGCTGGATCGACGGCAATGCGGGCGTGACACTGGAAGCCCTGGGTGGCCTGGCGGCGCGCGACTGGCTGCACGGTCGGCTGCCGTGGTGGAACCCGTTTTCGGGCGCCGGACTGCCGCTGGCCGCCGAGGGACAAAATGCCGCAATGTTCCTGCCTTTCGTGCTGCTGCTGGCGCTGCCGTGCGGCCTCGTCTGGCTCAAGATCGCCATGCAGATTTTGACCGGCCTCGCCATGCTGGCACTGTTGCGCCGGCTGGGGCTTGGCGGCCGGCCGGCGCTGACCGGCGCTATTCTGGCGCAATGCAGCGGAAGTTTCGCCTGGCTGGCGCATGGCCCGATATTGCCGATCCCGTTTCTGCCGCTGCTGCTGCTGGGCATCGAGCGCGCTTGTCGGTCGTCGGTCGTCGGTCATCAGTCGTCAGAAAATGGGGGCGCGGGCTGGAGCCGGGGGGTGCCGACGATTGCGTTGGCGGTCGCCTTTTCGCTGATGGCGGGGTTTCCGGAGGTGGCGTTTCTGGATGGGTTGCTGGCTTCGGTCTGGGCACTTGTGCGGCTGGCGCAGGGCGGGCGGTCGAGCCTGGGGCTGCTGCTTCGGCTGATGCTGGGGCTGGGTTTGGGGCTGCTGCTGTCGGCGCCGGCGACCGTGCCGTTCCTTACCGCGCTGCCGGCCGAGTTCGTGGGGTATCATGCGGAGCGGTTCGGGCATGTGCTGCCGGGCGCGAACCTGGCGCTGATGCTCTATCCGTATATCCTTGGGCCAGTGATGTATGGCGTGCTCGGGCACGGCGTGCAGGCCACCATCTGGTTTTCCGCCGGCGGTTTCATCGGACTGCTGCTGCTGCTGCTGGCGCTGAACGGTTTGCTTTCGCGCGACAGGGAGATGGCGTTGCGATGGGCGCTTGGCGCGTGGATAGGCTTGGCCGGGCTTGGCGCCTGCGTGCCGGCCGCGGTCCGCGCGTCGGGGTTCATTCCCGGCATTGCGCAGGTCAATCTGGCGACCTGGGTGGTGCCTTCGGTTCTGGTGGCATGCGCCATCCTTGCGGCCTTCGCGTTTGACGGATGGGAACGTGGGGGCGCGGGGCGGCCACGGGCGGCCGCCCTGCTCGCCGCGGCCGCCGGACTTGCGGTGCTGCCGCCCGCATGGCCGGAGGTGCGGGCGCTGCTTGGCTACGGCGGCGCCTACGCGCCGTTCGCGGGGGCGAGCCTGGCATGGGCTTGGCTGGCCGCGGCCGTGGCGGCCTGGATGCTGATGGGCGCGCCAAACCCCCGGCGCCGGCGCTGGCTGCATGTGCTGGTGGCGGCCGATGCGGTGCTGCTGTTTGCCGTGGCGCTCGCGGCGCGCACGCCGCCGCTGTTCCGGGATCATGCAACCCTCGATTTTCTGCGCCAGACGCAAGGTTTGGGGCGGGTCTATTCGGCCGGGCCGCTCATGCCCAATTACGGCGCCTGGTTCGGCATCGCCGAGCTCAACCATAATTACCTGCCGGTGCCGTCCGACTGGGTGGCGGCCGTGCGCGCCACGCTGATGCCTGGCATGGACGGGGTCAATTTCACCGAGGGCGTTTTCGACGCGCCCTCGCGGGCGCAGCTTCGTGCCAGGAGTGCGGCGCTGGCGTCGTTCGGCGTGTCGCAGGTGCTGACCTGGCCGGGCGTTGACCCCTATACGGAAACGATACGCGGGCGCACCGACACCGGTTCGCAGAGTGCGCTGCCGCTGGGTCGCGATGCGGTGTTCGAAGCGAGCCTGAAGTCGGGCGAGATAGATCCGGGTTCGGCCACCAGCCTCAGCGTGCGGATCGGGACGTATTTCGGCCAGTCGGATGGTGCGCTGGAGGCGCAACTGTGCGGCGCGCACGGCTGCACGATGGGGCGGTCGCCCCTGGCCGGCGCCACCGACAACGCAAGCTTGCGTATCCCCTTGCAGCCGCCGCTGGCGGTGGGCGCGGGGGAGAGTCTGACCTACCGGCTTACCCACCGCGACGGCGATCATCCGGTGGCGCTTTGGGTTTCGCCGGCGGCGGACGGCGGCGGGAACGCGGTGGTCCCGGTGCTGGAGATCGCGGTGCGGCCGCCGGGCCCGGCACCGGCGCTGGTGCACCACGGGACGGCGGCGGACGTGTGGGCGCTGCCCGACCCGCGCCCCTACTGGCAGGCGGACGGATGCCGCCTGTCGGACTTGCAGCGCACCAAGCTCGTGGCCGATTGCGACCGTCCGGCGCTGCTGCACCGGCTGGAGCTTTGGTTCCCTGGATGGACCGCCACGGTGGATGGCGAGGCGACCAAGGTCGGGCGCGACGGGCCGGCTTTCCAGGCCATCCAGCTTCCGGCCGGACACAGAAGCATCGCCTTCGCCTATGCGCCGCCAGGGATCGGCTGGGCGTGGATCGGCTTCGTCGCAGGCCTCGCCGGCCTGGGCGGCGTTGCCCGGCGGAGCCTTTCCGGCGCCGCGTGGCGGGTGCGGGCGATGCCTGCCGTCGTCCGGCAACAGTGGCAGGCAGCTTTGGCGATGGGCGCGGCGCTGGCGGCACGCGTGCGCGCCGATCCGGCGCCGACGGGTTTCGTGGCGTGGCTGCTGCCGCTGCTGCTGACCATCGCCGTGGTGACGCCACCCTGGCAGAATTCCGACGAGCCGACCCATGTGCTGAGGGCCGTGCAGGTGGCGCATGGACAGGTGGCCGGCTTCCGGCTGTTCGGAACCGCCGGCGGCCTGTCCGACAACGCGGTCTATGAAGCGCTGACGCCGATCGGCGGCGTGCCGATGCATCCCGAGGCACGGGTGACGCGCGCCGCCCTGGCGGCGAGCGAGGCGGTGCGCTGGCACGGCAGGCTGGAGCCCAGCAGCTTCCCCAACACCGCGCAATATCCGCCGGCGTTCTATGTCCCCGCGGCCGTTGCCTACTGGGTCGGGCGTACGGCCGGCCTGGCGGTCGATCGCACGGTGCTGCTGATGCGGGTTGCGGACGCCTTCGCTTTCACCGTGTCGGCGTGGCTGGCGCTGACGGCGGCGCGGCGGCTACGGCCCCTGCTGGCTGCCATATTGATGCTGCCGATGCCCCTGTCGCTCGCCTGCGCGGCCAGCCAGGACTCGCTCATGATCGGGGCGTTCGCGCTGGCCGTGGCGATGCTCGACCGTATCCTCAGCGAGGCGCGGGACGGCAGCGGGCGCGAGATCGCCGCGGTTGCCACGCTGCTGACCCTGGTCGGCATGGCGCGGCCGCCTTACGCGTTTCTGCTGCCCCTTGTGCTGCTGGCGCGGCCGCGGGGCGACAGGACCGTGCTGATTGCCATGGGCGTGGGGGTTGCCGCGGTGTTCGGCTGGTGCGTGCTGATTGCCATGCACACGATGGTCAAGCTAGGTGGAGCGGATGCTGGACGCCAGCTTCATCTGATCCTCGCCGATCCTCTGGTGGTGCCTCGTGTTGCCATCGCGACGATCACCGAGTTCACCTTTCGCTACTGGCGCGAGTTCGTCGGCACGCTGGGCTGGACCGATGCGCCGATGCCTCCCCCCTACGTTGCGTTCGCGAGCTGCGTGCTGGCGCTGGCGGCCGCTGCCTCCGCGACGGGTGCGGCGCGGCGGCGTTTCGTTACGGTGGCTGCGGTGATTGTTACGGTCGCCGCGATCTTTGCCATTCAATATCTCACCTGGACCTGGCCGGGGCAGACGGCGGTGACCGGTGTTTTGGGGCGGTATTTTATCGTGCCTGCGATCGCTGTCGGGCTCGCGTTGCCTTGCGTGCGGGTCGGTGCCGTGCTGCCTCGGCGGGGCGCGCTGGCGGCGCTCTGTGCCATGGCTCTGGTTACGCCTGCGGTGGTGGTTCACACGTTGGTGTTTCGGTTTTATGTGAGGTAAGGACTTCTTTTTTGAAAAAAAGAAGCAAAAAACTTTTACTCCGCTGTCGCGCGCCTATACGGCAGACGTACGCAAAGGGACAAAAGTTTTTTGGTTCTTTTTTTCAAAAAAGAACATTCTTCCTACCTTCCCTTCCATATGGGATCACGCTTTTCCGCAAAAGCCCGCGCCCCCTCCAACTGATCCTCGCTGCCGTAAAGCCTGGCCACGGTGGGAAAGCCGCGCGCCATGATGCGCGCGATGGCTGCGTGGAACGAGAGGGTTTCGGATTCGCGTATCACCTCCTTGATGGCGGCAAAGACCAGCGGCGGGCCATCGGCGAGCTGCCTGGCCAGAGCGCGGGCGCGGGGAAGCAGGTCGGCGGGCGCCAGAATTTCGTTCACCAGGCCCCAGCGGGCGGCTTCGGCGGCGTCCATCCAGCGGCCGGTGAGCAGCAAATCCATGGCGACATGGAACGGGATGCGCTTGGGGAGTTTGAGCGTGGCGGCGTCGGCGAGCGTGCCGGCGCGGATTTCGGGCAGGGAGAAACGCGCGTGGTCGGCGGCGAGGATCATGTCGGCGGAAAGTGCCAGTTCGAAACCGCCGCCGACGGCCATGCCGTTCACTGCCGCAATAACCGGCTTGTTCAGGCAGGGCAGCTCCTGCAGACCGGCAAAACCGCCGACGCCATAGTCCGCATCCGGCGGTTCGCCGGCGGCGGCGGATTTCAGATCCCAGCCGGCGGAGAAGAAACGCTCGCCGGCGCCCGTGACAATCGCCACGCGCAGCTCCGGGTCGTCGCGGAATTTTGCGAAGGTTTCGCCCATGATGCGGCTGGTGGCGGCGGATATCGCATTGGCCTTGCCGACGCCGAGCACGACTTCGAGCACGGCGCCATCTCTTGTGCTTGTGACAGGCGACTCAGACATGAGCAGGCTCCGGCGAGAGGCGCATGAGAACGTCGGCTGCCACAGCACCTTCGCCGGCGGCGCGGACCATCAGCGGGTTAACGTCGAGCTCGTGCAAAGTTGCAAGGTTGCGCAAAGCGAATTTTTGGATACCGTCGATAGCGTTCAGCACCGCTTCGACATCGCCCGGCGGCTTGCCGCGAAAACCATGCAGCAGTTTGGCGATGCGCAGGCTGTCCAGTGCGGCCCTGATTTCGGTGCGCGTTGCCGGCAGCAGCAAGGTTGCGGTGTCGCCTACGAGCTCGGCCAGAATGCCGCCGGAACCAAGTATCAAGTAGGGACCGAGCACGGCGTCGCGTGCCACGCCGACGATGAGTTCGGCGATGCAGCCTGAGACCATGCGCTCGACCAGAACGCTTCCGGTAAGCGGCAGAAGTGCTGTGGCGGCGGCTCGCACGGCGGCGGCGGTGCCGAGGTTCAGGCGGACGGCGCCAAGCTCGGTCTTGTGGGCGATGTCGCCGGCGGCTTTCAGCGCGACCGGATAGCCCAGCGCATCGGCCGCGTCGGCGGCGGCCTTTTCGCTCGTGGCGAGCCTGCCGGCCGGCACGGTGACGTCGAACGCCGCGAGACGGCGTTTGCCTTCAAACTCGGGCAGTGTGCGGGCTTCGTCGGCGGGCAGGGCGAATGGCGTTTCTTGCAGGGCGCCGTTAGAAGTTTCGAAATCCGAGGCGGCGGCGATGGCCTCCAGCGCTTCGGCCATGCCGAACAAAGGCACGATGCCGCGTGCCACCAGCCGGTCCGCCTGCGCTTGAGGCATGCATTCGGGCAGGGTGGCGAGCACCGCGGCGCGCCGGCCGGTGGCCTGCACGGCATCGCTCAAGGCCGCAGCAGCGATGTCCCAATCCGTTGTGTCGCATATGTCGGGCTGCGGGAAATCCAGGATCAGCACTGTCAAATCGGCGCCGGCGCGGAGCATGGCGGTGAACACGCGCGCCAGGGCGGCGCGGTCGCGCCACGCAAATGTGTGGTAGTCGAGCGGGTTGCTGACGCTGACGATGGGCGGGACGGTGGCTTCGATAGCGGCTGCGGCTTCCGTTGATAACGGCGCCAATGTCAGGCCGGCCTGCAATGCCATGTCGGCCATCAAGGCTGCTTCGCCGCCCGAACAGCTCAGGCTGGCGATGCTGCTGCCGGGCAAAGGGCCTTGGATATGCAACAGCTTTAGTGTTTCGAGCAGGGCGGCGATGGAGTTTACGCGGGCCACGCCGATGCGGCCGAAATAGGCATCGACCACCGCATCGCTGCTGCCGAGCGAGGCGGTGTGGCTGAGGGCAATGCTCGCCGCTGCCGCCGAGCGGCCGGTTTTCAGCGCAACGACGGGCACGCCCTGGGCATGGGCGCGCGCCACGGCTTTCGCCAAGGCGTGTGGGTCGCCGAGCCCTTCCATGTGCAGGCCGATGGCGGTGACGCGCGGATCATCCAGCACCGCTTCGATGGCCTCCGCGTGGCCCACGCTCGCCATGTTGCCGAGCGTGATGAGCATGCCGATGGGTAGCGCGCGGCGCTGCATGGTGATGTTCAGGCCGATGTTGCCGGATTGGGCAATGATGGCGACGCCACGTTG
>Ga0116231_10005898_pt1 | contig 23821 bp, 13 predicted proteins | sample S1TSphgellanicum_2_FD_89695 | JGI IMG/M metagenome (GOLD analysis project Ga0116231, IMG submission 89695) | Host-associated microbial communities from peat moss isolated from Minnesota, USA - S1T2_Fd - Sphagnum magellanicum MG | ecosystem: Host-associated > Plants > Peat moss > Unclassified...
CTTCACCCCTTAGTAAACATGTACACCATATAGTGAACCATTTTCACCAATGAAGGTAAAAGCAGTGAAATTATAGTGAACTTAATTCACTTTTATGGTTCCACAGTGAAATAGTCTAGTGAATTACACCACACTTTCCTAGTAGTGTTTGGCCATCTTAAGTTTGCAAGTGACTTGTTGCATTAATTAATGGTCAATATTATTCATAGTTGTTATGTTCACTATGTTGTTCATTTATGAGTATAATTTGGATCCTATTTAATTATTTAATAATTTCAAATTATTGACGTGAAAATTGAGGTAACATTTAATTTTATTTATACAATGCATTATAATGGGTTAGTGAACTTTTTGACATTTTTAAAACTATTGACATGTTACATGAGTTGAATTATTGACTTTTAACATGTTGAAACCACTATTTAGGAATTGCATTTTACACTCATCACAATTTATTAAAACACATGTAATAATTTAAAACCTCACATTTATATTGGAATGAATTCTTGATTTTTTTTTCACATCTTTTCAATTATTAGAGTTGAACCATTCACTTTTAATATATTAAAACCATTATTCACAAATTATATTTTTCATTTATTGTAATATACTAAACACATGCAACTCAATATTTTGCAATTATAACTTGTATGATTTAATGATTTTTTTCACATTTCTTGAAATATCGAAAAATTTACATGAGTCAAATCATCCATTTTGAACTTATTGAAATTAGTATTCAAACATTACATATTGCATTTACTAGTATATATGGAAACACACATAACAACTTAAACTTTCATATTTATACTTAAATAAGTTAATGAATTTTGCATTTTTTGAACTATTAACATTTCCACATGAGTCGAATCATTCACTTTGAATGTTGTTAAATCCATTATTCATGAGTTGCATTTTGCGTTCACCACAATTGTTCTAAGTGGATATATAAAAATTTGGGAACTTTCACATTTATAGTTGAATGGGTTAATGATTAGGTCAAAATGTTCATGCATGCAAAATATAAGATGCATGTAAACCTTTAAATTACAATTTTTTCATATATTAAAATCTTGTACATTTATGTATATTTTTCCCTTAGTTTGTTTTAGGCATTATGGACAAGTTTATTATTATGAATGTTCATGATGCCACACCAAAAGAACCACAAAAATAATTCCTAATTTTTTTCCCATTTTTTCTTATTGTATGAAAAAAAATTATGTTAAAAAAATGGATTAAAATTAAAAATTTATAAATATTATTATAATAAAAACTTACCAATCTTTTATACTTATTAATTTTATTTTGAATATGGCTTATTAATTTTTGTGAGTTTGTTTTGTTACAAGTTTATGTTTAAATATTAAGAGATGAATTTAAATTTTTCATTTAAAAAAAAAGTGAATGAATTATAAATGATGATAATAATAATGACATCAAAGATTTTTTTAATCTTTTAATTTTTTCAATTTTTTAATCTTCTTCAAAATCATCCATAAAAAAATTTAACAATGTTTTAGCTATAAGTTATATATGTAGGTACAAATTTTAAAAATATTTATATATTTTGGCTGCAAGTCCTAGAACCATTATAAAATTACATCATTTTTAAAACATAAAAGTGTGAAAATTTAAATTTTTTTTTTTTGATGTTGATGGTGTTTTTTATGTTTGCAAAGTGGTGAAAATTCATCACCAAAAAATCAGTTACATCATTAATATAATTTTTTAAAATTTAAATAAAAAGGATAATGTTCGTAATGATTTCAAAGATTTTACTTAAAAGTTTACAAATGAATTTAATATTAGAATTTTTTATGTGTTAAATGATAGAATTATTAGAATTTCTTTTAATTTTTTACTCATTAGGAGTAACTTTTTTCTTTGTAATTTGTGGTTTCAATTTTTTGACAACGTTTTATGTTGTTTACATTTTCTTTCGAATTTGCACTATTTTTTTCATTTTTTTCCCAACAAGAATTGCCAAGTTAGGAAAATTCGAAACCAAAAAAAATATGTTGGTTGTGAGGGGAGGGTGGTAATCCAACTAATTAAACTAAAATTTTCACCAAATTAAATTTTTTAGCTTTTAAAAAGGAAATAAATGTAAAATGTATTCTTACATCATTAAAAAAATAAAAAATGTTGTGACTTTTTTTCAAAGCTAGTTAATTAACTATTTGTATTAGTGCATCATTCATCTTACTAAACAAATATAGTTTTGATAATTAAATGGTTATATTGAATACTTAATTCATTTTTTTCTTCTAACCAATTTCTACCAATTTAAGGGGGCAACAACATTAAAAAATATATTTTTTGTCAAATTTAAAAAATATATTTTCAAAATTTCCAATAAAATATAGTAAGCACCATAATGTTGAAAGATTTAAACAAGTTTTTAACTACATAATTTATTCATATCAAAATGTGGCAATATTTTTATGGATGATTACCATTTTAGCAACATTGCAAAAATGAATAAATAAATTGTACCTAATCATATTGGGGAAAATAAAAACTTGCCATTCCAAAAACATTAGACATATTTTATGTATTGAAAATATAATTGTAAAACACTTAATGGATGAATTTTTAATTGACATTGAATTTACAAAGATTCTAGGTTGATTTAAACAAAAACAACTTGTAGATTTATTCATGACATGAAATTTCAAATAATTAATTAGTTTAATAAATATTAATAATTAAATAATTAACCTTTTAAATTTTTTTTTGTAAATTATAAATTTTTTGAATAAATTATTGATTAAAATATTTTAATATTTTGATTACAAGTCTTAAAACCCATTGTAGAATTATACCATTTTTTTAAATTAAAAATAATAATTTTTAAGATTTAATTTTTAAAAAAATTTTAAATGTTTGCAAAATGGTAGAAACTCAACACAAAAAATAAAATTAATGACATCAATAATATTTATTTTAAAATTGAAAAACATTGAATAAAATTTATGATGATTTTAAAGATTAAACTTGAAAATTTTCAAATAAATTTGATGTTGAAATTATTTATGTGTTTAAGGTTGGAATTATAAGAATTAATTTTAAATTTTTACTTAAATTAGGAGTAACATTTTTTTTTCCAAATTTCTAATCCCAATTTTTTGGCAATTTTTTTGTTCTTTACATTTTTCTTTGAATTTGCACTATTTTTTTCCGTATTTTTCCCAATAAGAATTGCTAGATTAAAATTTGAAACCAAAAAAACATGTTGGTTTGGGGGAAGGGGGTTAATCCAACTATTTAAACCCAAAGTTTCACAAAATTAAATTATGTTTCCTTTTACAAAAGAAATAAACGTAAAATGTATTATTATATCATTAAAAAAATGTTGTGATTTCTTTTCAAAGTTGTGTAATTAATCATTGGTATTAATGTATGATTAATCATGTTGAACAAATATGGTCTTTATAATTAAACGACTATATTTACTATTTAATTAATATTTATTCTTATGACTAATTTATGCCAATTTAAAAGGGCAATAACATCCCAAAAAAAAAAATTTTGAAAGAAAAGTTTTCTTGGCAAAATTTAAAGTATATATTGTTAAAGTTTTACAATAAAATATCATAAGTAACCATAATATTGAAAAATTTAAACAAGTTTCCAACTACACAACTTATCTATAACCAAATGTCGCAATCTTTTTATGGATTATTACCATTTTAACAAGATTGTAAGAATAGATAAATAAATTTATACCTAATCATATTGAGGAAAATAAGAACTTGAAATTTTTCAAAAAATGGATATATGTTATGTAATTATAAAATTATAAAAAGCTTAATAAATATGTATTTGCATTCACATTGAATTTACAAAGATTTTAGGTCAATTTAACCAAAAATACATTTGTTGATTTAGTCATGAAATGTTATTTTAAGGTTTTTTTAACATTTTAAATTTAGTTTTTGTAAATTATAATAATTTGTTTGAATACATTGTTGAATAAACTTCGAAATCATTTTTTCATTTGTAGCATTTGAATACATTTTGGAAAAAAAAGAAAAGTATGTTAAAGTTTGAATTTCCTGAACAATTTCATGTTAAAATGATAAACTTAAACTTTTTCATCTCTTAAAGTGTTGAAATGGTTTAGTGGTGAAAACCTTTGTGTGTATCGATGAGGTTTTGGGTTCAATCTTTGATGGATGCATGCTTAAATGTATCTTGTATAAATGTAATTTACAAACATATACATCATGGTGGATATGCAAACATGTACATCATGTTTAAATGGTGTCAAAATAATTTTGTTGGGAATGTTTTCAAAGGGAATGTGTTTTCTTGGAAGATAATTTGGACAATGCATATATAACCATAGACAATGCAAAGGCATTTCTTGTCTTTTTTTAATGTTGAGTACAATGAACCAATAACTTCACAGTTTCTTTGGTCGGATATGTGTGTAAAGATTTTGAAATGGGCACATGAGTAGCCCACTTACAACATGGGAGTTAATAGTACATTTTCCAATTTCCTTTTTAAATATAATAAAGAGTATAATTTAAAAACTAATTCAAAACACTTTTTTGAACTAAATGCAAGAAGATAAAATATGGTGAAATAATGAACTAGAAATATAACACTATAATTGTGGACAATTAAAGAAAAATCTTGTTGTAAACTTGTATGATCTTGTAGCAGATTGTTGTGAAAGAGTTCATTTTGATCCATCGATGTGGCAAGAACTAATTTTTGTGTAGAATTTACTCACCTTATATATTATACAATGTGACATCTTATTTAAATTTTAATGTTGATCAATTCCACTTCTAACGATGACAAATTGGGAGTAGTTAATGCCATTGTTCATAACGGATTGATTTGTAATTTGTAATTTTACAATGACTTTTAATGGAACCAAAAAATGATAGAGGTGATTTTAACTAGGATTGGCATAACTTTTAGTTAAGGGTGGTGACTTGTGTTTCTTTTCATGTATATATTCTATAATGTTGTGTAGTTAAATACTCTAAAAAATCAAGTCACTTTAGACATAAAATTTTGTATGGTATTATAATGTTCGTATTTAGGAGTGAATACATTGTTTGAAAATTATGTGATTCATCAATGAATGGAAACATTTGATCCATGAGTCACCCATAGCTTGATGTCTAAAAATTTGGAGGTTGAAATTGGACTATTCAACCTTACATTGACATATAGCCAAATTGTGAAAGATCAAAATCCTATGAGATCTAACAATGGGAACTAAGGTTTCAAATCATCGTAATGGCAAGCTTCGACAATTGTGTTGTGTTTAATCAATACAAGTTGTTAGGAGTTGCCAACTATGGAGTGTGGAAATTCAAAATGAAAAACATTCCAATGTGAAAGATGTTATAACATTTAATTTTGCTTAATCTTAAGAGGGCATTCATGGAACAAGACTCAATGGCCACATCACAATAATGATTATGGGCATTAGCCATCATAAATCTTTTAGTCAAAGATGAGGTTATTCCTCACATCTTTCATTTGGATAGTCCATATGAAGTTTGGATAGTCCTAAAAAAAGTTTGCAAGTGAGTTAAATTTACATGTACAAGGTGACTTTTCTTGAGAATCAAGTTTTACAAGCTAAACATGCAAGAAACATTAAGCACGTCAAATTTCTTGTTTATTGTCAAGGACCCTTATGGGTCAATTTGTAGGAGAAGATCATGTCACTGAGGATGAAGATGTAATATTAATAATACTAAGTGTTTTATTTGATTCATATGAGAATTTTGTGCAAGGTGTGTTAGGTCAAAGGATGCTTCCAAGCTTTGATCAATTGATGTCCAAATTGTTATAATAGGTTATGTGTGATTAGACCAAGACTAAATAATCACCATTGAATTAAAAAATCTTTTGACGAAAAATAAGATTGATGGAGGCAAAATAATTTAATGTCCAAGAAAGAGCCATAATTATGGCAAAACAAGTCATTGGACAAATAATTGTCCTAAACCTAGAAAGCCTAGATTTGGCTATTGGTGTCCAAGTATTGAATCAAAATCTAAAACCAAGTTGATTTTCAATTCAATTATTTCCAAAAGAACCAATAGATATCAACCTTAGCGATATTCGATCAAATACCCACTATAAGACCATAAACCTAATAGGAAATAGGACTTGGATAAGGGTTGCTAGGTAAAATCCTCAAAGATCACAAAGGGAAAGGGTAGTCTTTAAGGACTACCATGGGGAAAGTAGCCTTGCCTTCCAACATAAAATCAAGAAAGTAAAATAAAAGTAGATTAGAATTTCCAATTGCCCATGGATAGGGTAAGAAGGTAATTTATAATTATTAACATAGTATAATAACACAAGAAGAAATCTTGAGTTTTTTCACTACCACCCATTGCAACTACTTGTCCAATTTGACCACTATTTAATTTATTATCATCATGCACAAATAGCAAGTGAAATGGTTTTCTAGTTATTTGTGCATAATTTCCATAAGAAAAATAATGACTAAACTCTTTGTAAGAGTGGTAATATTGTTTAATCATTCTTGTAACAACTTTTCAACTATTAACATCTAGGCATAAATTGAATCAAGGTTTGATAACAAGTGGAAAATGTTACTCATAAGTTGCACCTTATTTTGTTTTTTGAGTATTTCAAATTGTTGATGTGGAAATTAAGGTAGCATTTAACTTTAGTTATACATTGCACTATAATGGTTAGTGATTTTTTTAACATCTTTTCAACTATCAACATGGTACATTAGTTGAATTGTACACTTTTATCACGTTGAAACCATTGTTTATGGGTTGCATTTAACACTTATCATAATTTAATAAAACACATGCAATAACTTATAAAATTTTCACATCTCTTCAACTATCAACATTTGCACATGAGTTGAATAATCCATTTTGAAGGTGTTAAATCCATTACTATCTAATTGCATTTTGCACTCACCACAATTTTTTTAAATGGATGTATAAAAACTTGTTATGTTTCACATGTATATTTGAATTAAAGATTAAGTCAAAATGTTCATGTATACAAAGTCTAGTGTCCATGTAGACCTTTATATTTTAAAAAATTAATGTTCAAATTTGTACATTTACATAAATTTAAATTTATGTTTTTCCTCTACTTCATTCATCATTGGACAAGTTTTTTATTACAAATGTTCATGATGCCATAATAACAAAACCTCAAAAAATAATCTTAAATAATTTCTCCATTTTATTTCTTGATGTATGAAAAATGTAAATCCTAGATAGATTTTAAAAAAAAACTTTGTTTGGGTATATTATTATTTTTATTATTACCATTATTTAACATTTTTCTTTTAGGCTTGTTTTGTTACAAGTTTATGTCTAAATATTTAGAGATGAAAGTTTTGAAATAGAAAATAAAAACATTAAAAATGGTGATTTCATAATAATGACATCAATGAATTATTATTATTATTATTATTTTCAATTTTGTGGCGTTGTTCAAATGACAATCATTGATAAGAAGATTTAGTTATGTTTTGGCTATAAACAATATATGAAAATATTAGTTTGTTAAAATCCTTTTCTATTGTAGAATTTTAACTTTTATATAATTCATGTTGATGTAAGTTTAAAATAAGTTTGATGTTGGAAGTTTTATGGTTTTAACATTGAAATTATTAATCATTATTCATATGAATAATCTTTTTGTTTTTTCAAATTTTTGATCTCAAAATTTTAACAAAAATTCATTGAACTTCCATTATTCTCATAGGGGTCATTAAACGTTGGAGTTTTAAACCATGTGCATCAAACAAGGCATTTTTTGGAATGTATTAGATGATTGTTTAACCCATTGTTTCTCACCTTATTGTTATTTAATTTTCTAAATATACACATATTTAAACCAACATATTTTAATTATTGCTTATTACATAATCTATATTAATTATAAATATATATTTGAATAAACAGTACCATCTTTTAGAACTAATTAAATTACACCTTTTACCTAATAACTAATATAAAAAAAAAACCTTAAATTTTTTTTCACATGTATTTTCATGTTTTAAAGGAATGATCACCCATGAAAATTTTCTTTCAATTTTCATTATTTTCTAATTTCCCCCCCAAAAAGAACCATTAACTTGCGACAAATTGCCACCAAAGATTAAAAAAAAGTATTGTTGATGAAAGGGGGAAGTATTGTTAATCCAACTATTCAATGCCAAAGTATCATTAAATTATGTTTTTAAAAATTTCTATAATGGTAAAATGTATTGCTACATTATTGGTTATATATAACATATTGTGATATGTTTTTCAAAGTTGTGCAATTAGTCAATAAAAGTTGTTAAACAAATATGATGTTGAGAAAAAATGGTTATATTGATTATTTAATTATTCTTTCTTTTAATGGCCAATTTTCTCCAATTTAAAGAGAGGGAAAACATCAACAATAATTTTTCCCAAAAAATTGAAATTTATCAAATTTAAAATTGATAATTTTTCAAGGTAATATTGAAGGATTTAAATTTTTTTGCAACGCCATAATTCTTATATAAGAAAATGTGGGTAAAACTACTTATGGATGATTATAATTTGAATACATCACAAATTTTTTAAAAAATAATTTTACATAATCATATTGAGGAAAAAAAATTAATTGTTTTCAAAAATTGAACATATATTTTACCCAACAAAAATATATTTGTTAAAAATTTAATGAAAGCACTTTTGAATTTACATTAAATTAAATCCCATTTATGAAGATCATAGATGAATTTAAACAAAAAGGATTTGTAGATTTTTTTATATTCATAACATGCTATTTTAAATTATTTTTTGAACCCTTCAAATTGCACAATTATAAATTATAATTATTTTATTAATATATTATTGAATAAGCTTCAAAATCATGTTTTCATTTCTAGCATTTTAATACATTTTGAAAAAGATAATGTATGTTAAAATTTGAATTTTAAAAATAGTTTCATATTGCAAATAATAAAGTTCAACCTTCTTTTTATTTCATCAAAATCTTGAAGTGGTTTGGTGGTGAAGACTTTGGTGCATTTCCATGAAGTTTGGGGTTCAAACCTTGATGAATGTGTGCATTAATGTATGTAATGTGTATATACATTGATGTATCATGTAGAAATATGATGTATGAAATATGTATGGTGTGTCGAGGACACGAAGAACCATAAGAACAAAGGTTATAGGAAAGGTCTAAGTCTAACTTTCAAATAAGGAACAAGATAAAATTACGTGATTCAAAAACAAGAACACAAAACAAGAACATGAAGTGTGCAAAACAAACGTGAAAACAAATATTTATCGTGTTAACAGATGTAAACATGAACATGAAAAGAACATGACAGGGCTATGGTGTAAAATCGGGTTTAAGATTGGTGTTGAACTAATTAAAAGAAATTAAGGGTCTTACTTATATTTATAACCTTTTGGGGACCTAACCCAAAGAAGCTTCCAAGGAGGCTTTTATGTGTGCATCAAATAAATAAACTTTTTGATAACCTTCCTAACCAAGAGTCAATTATGAGTTAACTAAAAATTAACTTGGGCTTAATTAAGAATCAACTAGGAATCAACTAAACTTAACTATAACTTAATTAGGACTTAATTGAAAATTAATAGAAATTAATTAGGAATTTAACTAAAAGTTAACTAGGAGTTAACTGAGAGTTAATTTGAAGTTGATTAAGAGTTAACTCAGATTTAACTAAAAGTTAATTAAAAATTAATTTGAAATTGACTAAAAATGAACTGAAACTAAATTAAGAGTTAGGTACAAGTTCAATACAAGTTATGAATGAACCCCATGGCATTGGCATTTGTGACATAATGATGGTGACTATTTTCAAAATATTTTGTAAAAAATTCCAAACCAAACACAAATAAAATAATAAATTTCAGTCACAATGGGTATGTTTGTGACAACATGTTGTGAAAAGTTTACATTCCGTGACCATGAAAAAAATAAATTAAAAACATGTTAATCCACATCATATTAGCTTGGGATGTCATAATATCGATGTCAATTTTTAAAATTACCTAGTGCAACATGTCACTATCCAAAATAATTAAAAAACATTTCATTAAAAATGTCCTAATCAACTAGTCCTTTCTTACCAAAACAATATAAGTTACGTATTAGTGAATTTTGTCCCATTTTACTAAAGACATAGTGGATTTGGGTAATGGAAAAACCCAAGATTTCTTCTTGTGTAAAATTATTGGGTAAGAAGGTAGTACATTTTAACCCAAATATTTTTATTTCTAAAAGTTATTAGTCCAATAGACCAAGACCTTCAAAATCTTGTCGCATTACATTTGTTGAACTATTGCCTTCCACTAAATGACTTGTTGATTGTTCTATTGTCCTACAACAAGTACCTTCTAGCAAGCTACAACATTCCGTAGAGCAAGTTTTAAATGTAACACAAAGAAATAGAATAAACTAATATAATAACTATAGTATTCTACATCAAACCACAATAAACTACAATCATTTTAATAGGAAAGTAAGGTAAAAAAGAATAAAAATAAAAACAAAAAAAGACACCAAAAGTTTCCCAACCTTTGCACGTTCTCTTAATTACTCTTTCTTTCCTCATAAAAGATCTTTCCTTTTAATTTCTCGAAAAACTCTCCATACAAAACTGATGGGAATTCATTTTTGAATCCCTTTTCTTTCATAAATTAGACAAGGTCCATATTCCACCCACAAAAGTAAGCCTCTTATCCTAATCCTTTCATAGATCCCTCTAGATTGATTGGTAAACAAATACCAATCACCCATTTCCATGGGCTGACAAACCTAATTAATGACGTCACCTTCAAGATAAACTAGAAGATGGAAAGTAATCTACTATTAATAACTATCTAATTATTAGGAGGCCTTTAACACCCTTAACAAATTTTCTACCCTTAACATCCACCCCTTTGGTTTTACATTTCAATTATAACTATTCATTTGAAAACTATCTAATATATACATACATACATACATATATATATGAAAATTGCCTTGGGTATTTATGAAAACCCAAAGGTTGTTATCAATTTTAGAGGTTTAGGATTAATGATCTACCTACTTTAGGAGTAGATAGTACACACTCCTTTTTTTAATTGGTTGTGGATGCATCACAATGTGGGTGCATCCCAAAGTTCAAGATCACATTGATTGACATTGTTTTTAGTGCTCATAATGTGTTGATACCAACACATTAATGTGAGAAAGACTTCCTTTTAAGTCGCTATATACAATACATGCCCACACTTTTGGGCAAAGTAGAATATGGGACAAACTATGGTGTTAAATTGGAAAATATCTTGAGTGCACATTGCACATCTCATTGTTTGAATAAAATAATTTCAATAATTGGTTTGTGATAACTATTGGAGATAATTGATTATTCTTGCATTTGTGAGAATTATAACTTGAAAAAAAATTGAAATTTAACAAAAAAAAATTGATACATTGAACAGTTAGCATAAAATTAATTTTTTTGAAAAGAACCAAGTTGGTTCTTACAACTATATGAGAAAATTGGAATTATTGATTCTCACAAAAATGTGAGAATTAACCAACCAACATTAAAGTAGGCAAGGGTTTTAACTTTGGAACCAAGCTTGCAAGGTATCAAATCAAAAGAAAGGAGGCATTAGAGTTTGAATAAACTATGAATGTTGTGGAGGAAGAAGCCAAAAAGAATGTTTTGAAGAAAATATGGATTTTGTTGAAACAATAGTGGCCAATTAGAAACAAGGAGTAACAAGAGTCTAGTAGATTGTTGGTACTTTGATTTAGGTGCTACCAAACGTGTGTTAAGAAACAAGTATAGTTTCAAATGTTTAGAAAATTCAACAACAATATAAAATGTGAAGTTTGTTAGCTTCATGGTGTGTATGAAAAAGGGTAAAATGAAGTTCTCTTCCACTTTTGAGAAAATAACATCTATTGTTCATGTTCTCTATGACCCAAGCCTCATAAAAAAAATGTTGTCAATTGGGATGATTGCAAATATGGGTAATATTGTGGTATTCAACTCTAACAAATGTTTGGTTATACAAAATAAGGACCCAAACACCGTTTGGCAAAAGGTGTCAGGGATTCGAAAAATGGATTGTACAAATTGGAGATTCATTTTGTCAAGTCATTTGTTGAAACTTTGGAACCATGCATAATAGAAGTAGACTTGAAGACTAGCAATTTGAACCAATGTCAAAACATTATCTAGCACATGAGGATGGCACACTTCCATTATCAAGCTCCCTATAGAACAAGTGCCAAAAATATGGCCATTAACCTACGAAGACCAATGAAAGCAAGTTATGGAGTTTGTGTGGACTACATGGCTAACAAGCAATCATGAGCTAATGGTTAATCCTTCCAAATTTTCAATCAAGGGTTAAAGAAATGTTGGAGTTGACACACACAAACCTTTGTGCCCTATTCTCCACTCCATCATTCTCTAGATCAAAGGACTTTGTAATTATTATTGATATATTAATAGGAATATTCATTTGCATTTAAATAATAATAATTTAACATTTTGTCTACATTCAAAATATTCAAGAATGACCCAAGGGTGATGGCTTAGTGGTATAACCCTTGTTTGGAGCACTAGGACTTCATAAAATGTTTTGGGTTCAAACCCCCTAGTGTATAGGTGAAGCCTTGTTGACCCTCTACCACTAAACTAGACTTGGGGGTGCCAATGGCTTCTTAAGTTGGGTCTATGATTGTGTTCCGAAAAAATAAAATTCAAGAAAGAAGTGGAAAAGAGACATGAAAAGCTATCAAAATTTTTAGATTAGACAATGGTGGAGAGTTTATTAGTTGTGAGTTAAAAAAATATTATCAAGTTCATTCATGGTTGGGGTTCCAAAAATAATAATAATGAATCCAAGATTTTTTTAGTGCCATTTTTTACAAATAACATTTATAAGGAACAAATTTAAATGATTTTTTAATAATATTCCAAGATAAAATAATTCATGTGGTCGTGGTGATTTTTCCCATGCCTCCATAATTGTGCATTAATATTTTGGTTTACAAATATAGATGTATAATTTTAAATAAATTGCCAAAATGGCCTTATTTGGACAACTTAACCTTTTTTTGCATGATTATTTCTTACACATATGACTCGCACATGGAGCTTGAAATTCTAAGTCTAATGAATATAAACAACCAGCCAAATGGTTAAAAAGAAAAGTCCTTTCCCTTCCAACCTTTTGGTTCAAAATTTCGCGATTTTGAAATTTTGATGTCATTTGTTCTTTCATTAGGTTTATTCAATTAACATGTATTCAAACATAAAGGGAAACATGTTTTCTCATAATTTTTTTTTGAAATCAATTACATGATTTAAAACATTCCTTTTGATCATTTAAGAAAAATGTAGTTAAAAAAATTGATATAGAACTAGTGTAAAGGTCTCAAAGACATTTATATAATATCTAGACTATTTAGAAATATTTTTAATAATTTAACAAGAAATCATTTTATTTATTGGCAAAAAAACCCATTACAATCAATGTTATCATTTAAATAAAATGAAAATCCAAAATTGATCTTTAGGGTCCTTTAAAAGTTAAATGTTCCTTTTTGGAACCCCGATCATGAACGATCCATGTCAAGAGAATTAGATAAAAAAACAATTTAGTTAAGTTCACACACCCTAGTAGAATGGGGTACAATTCTTGAGAAAGATAAAAGCATATTGTTGGGAAATGGACTACCCAAAAGTTTGTGGATATAATTATTGAATATTACCACTTATGTGGTGAATTGTTCATCGTCTTGGGCCAATGAAGGAAAAACACCAAAAGAATTATGGTTAGGAAAGAAACTAAATTTGGGACACTTGAGGATTTTTGTATGCGTTAATCATGTTGTGATCATAAACCCTAGGGTGTGGATGAGTACAACTAAGCCGAAATCCTTGTCAACATGTCAATTTTTTTGCTTTTTTTTTGTGACATATCCCTATGTGGTGCTACTTTAATGGTATGTTAATCATGGAAAGTTGTGTTTATTGAATAATATGGATATTGAAGAATTTAAAATAAATGACAAAATCTTCCAATTTCAAGGTTTGATTTCAACAAAGGATGTTTCATAGCTTCATTTCATAATATTACTCTCACAAATGGCCCTTCAGTTTTCATAATAAAATTTCTTTGAGCCTCAATTTTTTTTGTAGCAATAAGGTACTATTAGACACATCTGAAAACTTCAAAATCTCATATTAATATTAATATCTCCAAAACTTAAGGTTTGTCTAAAGTTCATGAACCTTTTATGACATGTAAATATGTGCAATGTATATGTTGTTTAAAGAAAAGTTATAGGTCATAATACATGAAATTAAACTTGAAAATGTTACATGTTTTATCATGTATTTAGTTAATTCATGACTTTTCAAAAGTTTAGAATTAACAAATGACCATTTGAAGATTGGAAATTTGGAGAAAAACCTTGATTTGGGGACCACCATATGATGTAACAATAGATACCAATAATGTTTTGCCTCACTAAATGATCCAACAAAAAGATATTTCCAATGTTCTGTTTCATAAAAATTGATTCTAACCATCAAATTTGAAAAGTCTAGAATTCATAATTTTGTCCAAAATTAATTAAATACATTTTTTTTGGTATGATTTGAAATTGTGATAAAATTTCAAAACAAAACACAAAATTTGGAAAAAAATAAAACTTTTCAGAATTAATATTTACTCAAAATTGATTTTAAAAACATATGACATATTGGGGTAATTATAAATACAATAAGTAACAAGTTTCAAAATATTTCATGTGAAAATTCCTCTTCATGAAAAAAAGTTTTTTGACAAAAGTACCCCAAAAAGGACAATGGTTCTAAATGCAAAATAAACACATTGCTTCATTAAATGTTGTTTGGACTCCCCTAGAAAAAGAAATTTGATTCAAGGTCAGAGCTGTGCTAGTTAGTGGGTTATGACATTCACACAAAAACCTATAATTTATTCAATACAAGGACTAAGAAGGTTATTTTTAGACATGATGTTAGATTTAATAAAACACGGATTGAATTGGATGTTAAACAAGGGGCTTCATCTTTAGAATATAACACCACAACAAAATAAATAAGCCCATGTGTTTCTTCTTTCAAACAAAACACCATAAGAAAGGAACATGGGGATTTTAAGTGGCCTTGTGAAATTAAAGTGTTTCCAAATGTGTCACAATCATTAATAAGAGATGAATTTGATATGAAATTTAGGAGCTTAGTCTTTTTGATGCATCATTTTACATAAGGAATAAGTTTTGTTTAGACTATGAATTTTTTCCATGAAGGATTGAAGTCAATATAATGAATTAGTGAATCATGCTAACAATTAGATGCAAAATTATGTTGATAAAAATCAAATCAATGTGTTATAACAACAACCGAGAAAGGCGAATGTATTGCTTAGATGTTTTGACAAATTCATTATAGGAGATGTTGATTTGGTTTGAGAACCAACGAACTTTTCAAAGGTTATAGCAAACAAGAAATGGAAATCAACTATAGTGGAAGAGATGGATTCAATTTCACACAACCAAAGTTGGCAATTAACAAAATTGCCTTTTGGGAAAAGGTTGATAATTATTAAGGGGATCTATAAGGTCAAAAATGATTATAGTGGCAAACCTTCAAAGCACAAGGCTAAGTTATTGGTTAGAGTATTTAAGTAGATGAGGAGTTTGTATTCTTAAGAACCTTTTGCACTAGTAATCAAATGGAGTAAAATTAGATTGATGGGTGTTACAACACATTTTGGTTGGAAAATCTCACAATTGGACATGTAAAAATGATTTTTTGAACAATGATGTCTAGGAAGAGGTATATATAAAAGCAACCTAGAGGAGTCATGTGATATGGGAATGAACATTTGGTTTGTAAGCTCAACAAAGTGTTACATGGGTTCAACAAACTCCTATTAAAGCTTGACCACATTGATATTTTATTCATAAATTTTCATATAATTAAAAGTGGAGCAACTTTGATCTAATTTCTACCACTAACATCATGAAGGAAAAAATTCTAAGTCATGTTTTACGTGAATGGCTTTGTCATCATGAACAATTTAGAATAATAGATTGTTCATTTCAAGGTGCAACTAAAAGGACAATTAAAAATGACAAATTTGGGGCAACTTGGACATTATCTAAGCATAAATTTCAATTTTACCAAAAATATATATTCTTGTATCAACAACCTTACACTAAAAACATGCTTCAAATGTTGAGAATGGTTAATTGCAATTCAAACAAGGTGCCTAGGATAGAAGGCACATGAAGACTCATTTTAGACATGACTGATCAAAAAATGGATGCCATCATCTATAAGAAAATGATAGGCAAACTAATACACTTTATAAATACTAGGTTAGATATCAATTTCATTGTTAATGCTTGATTTCTAGTTGAACATAGTGAAACAAAATTTTAGTTACTTAAAAAGTATTGCAAATTATGGAATCCTATATGGGAAAGGACATAATATTGATTTGGAAGTTTTTGTCAATGTCGATTGGGTAGGTGATATAGAGTTTAGAAGATCAACTTGGTATGGGAAGAGGCAAGCTATGGTGGCATTATCTTCAACTAAAACAAAATATTGTGCATTAATGGAAGGGACCAAGGAAGTTTATGACTAAGGAAACTTCTAAGTGATATCAAACATATAAAACTAAAATCAGAATTGTTATGTTTTGTGACAATGTTAGCAATATTAAAAAGGCCAAAAAACTTGTTTTTCATGCCAAGTCCAAACATACTAAATGTCATTACCATTTTTTGCAAGAAAAGGTGATGTCAAAGGAAATTGCCATACTAAACATCCCAAGTATTCAACAAGTTGACATTTTTACACAACCATTACGCAACACAAAGTTGGAAGCAATTTATGGTAGGCCATTGGAGTAATTTCAAAGTTTCTAGTTTTAGTTCTATGGAAACATAATGATTAGTTGTGGGATGAAGAAATGAGGTGTGAGGGAGGGTTTAGAATTTACAAACCTTAGATATCGTACAATGTGACATATTATTTAATTTTAATCTTTGTTAGTTCAATGTTTAATAATGACAAATTGTGGGTAATTAGTGCCATCATTCATGGTGAATTGATTTGTAGTTTGTAATTTTGGGGTGATTCTTAATTGTAACTAGAAATGGCAATGGTGATTTTAACTTGAATTGGTGTAATTACTACTACAAAATGTGGGTGTAATTCACTAATCCCCGTTCATGAGACCAATAAATGCATTGCTTCCCCACTAAGTCCCATTCACTATAACTAGTGAATTCACTCATAATCTAGTGAAAACACTTGGCGTACATGGACACCTTTTGTTGTAGTGAATGTCTATTTAGGGTGGTGACTTATATTTCTCTTCATGTATATATTTTGTTAGTGTTATGTAGTTAAACACTATAAAATATCAAGGCTTTTAAGACATAAAATTTTGCATTTTGATAATGTACCATATAATGACATTCCATTATATGACGTAAACAAATGTGACCCAAGCCATTTATAATTGTTTATTGTTTTTTCAACTCCTATCATTGTGATTACACCCTTTGGTTTTTAGATGTTTTGGTCCACATTGATTTGTATGCTAGTTTTTATTTTGCATTTGACTTACATGGCTCTATTTTACTATTATGTTCATATTTCTTATGTTGTTTTGGCACATTTATTATCTATGTTACATTCAAATTTTCATTCTTAATTTTGTGTTTTATTTTATGCATTTGATTTTTTTTCGTAATTTATTAACTATTCAAATTGAGTCTTCTCTTTGTAAATAATATCTAGGTGAATTTTGTTACAACTACAAGTTGATATTATTTTCATTACTATAAATCATAGTTTTTGAAGATGTCCAACTTGATTGCTTTTTTTGTTTTGACTAGAAATTTGGTCAATTTGACTAGAAGCTCTAGTTGCTAAAGTGACATGTATCTTTTGATTCGTTCAATTGACTAAATGATGTTTTTTGACTATTTGGTCAAATGTAACATTTAATCAAATAAAACAAAAAATAAACACCTTTAATTTAAGTTTGATGGGGTCTAATCAAATGGGGCATTTAGTTTTGTTTTAAACATATTTATAGATAAATAAATACATCTATTAATTATTTATGGTTATCTTCATTGGTTAACTTGACCAATGACTATTTGACTATTGGTTTAAATGGCGATCAAAATGAATATTGAATTGACTCAATAAGTAGGTAGGGCTTAAATAGGTAGGTGAATAGGTAGTTATGTACCTAACTACCTAGGTTAGATAGGCTAAATAGATAAGCTTTTTAACCCAAGTAGGTAGGTAAGGAGGTTAGTTACTTAACATACCTATCTTAAGTAGGTAGCCTAGGTTATGTAGTTAGGTAGGTAATAGGCAATAACTAGTTAGGTATGTTAAATTAGGTAGGTAGATAGGCTAGGTGATTAAGTAGGTAACTAGGTAATTAAACTAGGTAGGCTAGGTAAGTAGGATAAGCTAGTTAGCCTGGGGTAGCTAAACTTCACTTCCTAGGTTGGTTAAAAAAAATGTTCATAATAATAACATGAAAAAAAATTGTTTGTTGAAGATATGGTGTAGCGGTTGATGAGAACTTGGTCTTTTAACATGGAGGTGAAGGGTTCAAGTTTTCATAGTTGCATTCTATGTTAGCTAGGTTACAAGTAGTTAGGGTGGTTAGAAAGGTTAGTTAGCCTAGTTTATAGGTTCCTAACCTAGGTTTGGTTCTTAGGCTAAGTGTTTAGGCTAAGTTTTGTTTACCTACTTGTTTATATATTAAATCAAACTTTTGTTCATTTTGACTACTGATAGTTGGCCAAGTTGACTAGTTGATATGATCAATTAAAAAACCAACCATCAAAAAGACCATAAGTAAAAAAAAACCATTGGTAAAAAAGGTCAAGAATAAAAAAACATGTGCCAATTTGACTAATAGTCATTTTGGACATGTCAATATGATTAACTAGTCAAGTTGTCAAATATTACAATTTAATCTTTTTTGGCTAGTTTTAACAATAAATAAAAACATGATTTGTAGTAGTGTTTTTTGAGTTGTGTTAAGACTTTGATTAAATTGTCAATAAAAAACACCTTGTACATGTTAATATAATTTTTGTTGTAAAATATTAAATTAATGGTAAATTATTTTATTCATGTAATGGGACATGTCACCTATGGCCACTTAGCTTTTTGATACATTTAATTAAAATAGTCAAAACTATTGACACAAAATGAATTTGCTACAACTTTCCAAAGGAAATGTGTTTGCATATTATTTTTAAAATGCCAACAACCATAAACAATGCAACTTGGATTTCTTTGTTCTTTTCGATGTTGAGTACAATTAACCAATAAACCCTAGTTTCCTTTGTGGGATACATTCATAGAGATTTTGCAATGGTTGGGAGTAGCCCATTTGCCCATGTCCTTTGTTGAATGGAGTACGATTATTTTCAAAATTAACACAGAGCTTTTCTTTGATCTAAGTGCAAGAGACTAAAATATGGTGAAAGTGATGAACTTTGAAAGTAACACACCATAATAATAAAAATCCAATTGTAAACTTGTATGATCTTGTTACATAAGACTTCATTATGATTTGTGGACATGTGAGAAAATGGCTTTTGGTACAATGTATATATAATGGCATTCCATTATATGACATAAGAAATTGTAACCAAGTTATGAAAAATTGGATAAATTGAAATAAACTATAAATAAATCTTAATGGGAAAGTTGAACCCCAATTAATGAAGAATATGCATAATGCACCATAGGTCACCTAAAATTGCAACAAGTTAGATTTGCCATCCATGCACACACCTTAAGAAAAACTCATGCATTGATGATCCATTGCAACATTTGATGATAACCATATAAGAAAACGAATAATTTTGTTGGAATAACCCACTTGCACCATGGGAATTAAAGGCCTATTTTCCAATTTCCTTTTTGAAAATGATATGGAATATAATTTCAAAACTATTTGAAAATAATAAGATATAGTGAAAGCAATGAACTATAAATATAACTTAATATAGTCTTAAACATTTATTGTGAAAGTCTTCATTATTATTCATGGATTTGTATAAAAATAATTTTTTTGACAACGATTAATTAGATTTAATTTAATAAAGCAACTTTAGATCCATAAGTCATGTTGTTGGATAATAGTTTTTAATTAAAATATATTTAATTAATCAAAAAATTCCAAGTAAAGATGAAAATGCCTTTTTGGAGGGTGTATTTATGATTGGGGTACGAAAAAGGAATGACTTGTATTAAATTTTTTACAAAGGACAACTTTGGATTTTTGTTTATCTTACATAATATTATAGTTGTAGTAGTGGATTGTTGTATGCCAATAGATAAAATGATGTCTTGTTAAATTAATCAAAATGTTTAAAAATAATTTGGATACCATGTAAATGTCATTTTGAGTCTTGTAAATGAACTATATTAAATGTTTAAACTGCATTTTTTTTTAAGGAATCAAAAGGAATGCATAAAGTCATGCAATTGATTTCAAACTTTTTGTATAACAAAAACATGCCTCTTTCTATGAAAGTACATGTTCATTGGATGAACTTAATGAAAAACCAAATCATATAAAAATTTCAAAATTTTGAAATGAAAGAAAGGGTTGCAAGGCAAAGGACTCATTTTTTAAACCATTTGACAAATAAATTATTTTCAATGGGTTCAAAATGTCTAGCTTTAGGTGTAGGTCACATGTGCAAGAAATAATTTTGCCAAAAAACATGTTTGGTTGTCCATTGAAACTCATTTTGGGATTTTTTGCGTTTTTGGTTATAAATATTTATACACAATTATGTATGAATGTGAAAACTCACCACTGTCACATGAATTATCTTAAATTGGACTATAACATGTATTTAATTATTTTTGGACTAAACTGTTAATTTTAGAAATTTCAAATTTGGTGTTTAAGACATTAAATTTTTTGAAAAAAAAATTGGAAATATCTATTCGTTGGATCGTTTAATGAGGCAAAAAATTATTAATATCTATTGTTGCATCATAAAGTGATCCTTAAATCAAAATTTGTATCCAAATTTCCAATCTCTAAATGGCCATTTGTTAATTATGGACATTTCAAAAGTCCATAATTAATTAAATATACGGTCTATTCAATTTTTATCACTTAAATTTATTTCAAGTAAATGTTATTTGCACAAAGTAACCTTTCAAAAGTCTTGGAATCCTTTTTCCTTTTTTTGGAACCCCAACCCTGAATAAGCTTGGAGCTATGTCTTTTCAAAGTTTCAAATATAATAGTCATGAGTGAATTTTCAATACATTATGCACCAATTTACATCCCATTTAAAAAAAAATTATACTTGAAATCATAGGTTCCTTTAAAAACAAAACCCCACAAAACATTCATTAAGATTTCAAATCTTACCACATTATTGTTTGTGCCATGATTCCATTTTTGACATTCTAAGTCGAAATATTATCCCTCCACAATTCATGTTGAACTTTCCCCACGCTCTAAAAACACAATTGTTTTCATTGCGAAATTTGCCATCCTCAAATCACTATGTCTAAATCATTTTGATTCAAAATTCACAATTTCAAATCTTTTTGTATCTAAAAATGATTTAGAGTTTCAATTTGCACTATTATGGAAATGTTTTGTTTCAAATTTATTTACTCCACAAAAGTAATTTGTACATTCATCTTACTCAGGAAATGGAAAAAAGTGGATTATTCAAGGTCGAGTTTTCTTGTGAATTAAGGGTTATGAACTCAAGGGGTGATCCTTTGTCAACATAAAACTCATGATTTTATAAGGAGTTCAAAATTTTTTGTAACCCAACACAAAAGAAAAGAATGTGTACAATTTAGGGTTGCTAAAGTCATTCTCCATTGGAATGTCCTTGGGACTAGAAAGATGTCATGAATAAGGCATCTTTGGTAGTTTTTAATTTTAGGTTAGGATTTGTTGGTTTAGGGATGTTTTGTTTAGGATTAGGCTACGTTTGGGATGACAAGGGGGAGGGTGAGAGGGACGATGAAGCATGTTGGGGCACTTATGGGGTAGGAGAGGGGATGCTGGGAGGATAGTGGGGATGATAGGGGGATGAGGGGAGATGACACGGCTGACATGAAGACGTCAATGGATGTTGGGGAAATGGTGGGGGACGTTGGCAACACCAGGTTTATGTTGGGGAGATGGTGGGGGACACCAAGCAAATGGCAGTTGCCAAGGGATGTTGGGAGCAGAGGTAGGGGAGACCTTGGTGGATGTTAAGGAACAAGTCAGCCTAAGGGACAGTGGCGGATGGTAGGGAAATGGTGGGGCATGCCAAGGAAATGATGATAAACACTGAGAAAATGATGGGAGATGATCGGCCTATCATTTTTTCCATTGTCCCTAACGTAGGGGTGAGTACAAACCTAAACCATTGTTTCTACAATGTACATTTGACCCATCACAAAAAAAAAAGTTTCCAAACTTTGGTGACTCCCAAGGTAACAGTCTTCCAAACTTTAGACACCCCTAAGAATTTGAATCCACCTTCTAGTTCATTCACCTTTGAAATCTAAAATACTGTAGCTAAATTGGCATTGAAGATGGATTAAATGTGCTGCAATTGGGGAAAAATAGGGCACGTGTAAAGACTATGAGAACAACATAATGAACATTTGGCAAAGTATATGATATAAAACCAAGGAATGCATGAGGGATCAATGGGACATGAGGGACACATTGAGGGAACTTTGAGGACAACAAAAGGGACATTTGGCAAAGCAAATGACATAAAACCAGTGAATGCATGAGGGATCAATGGGACATGAGGGAACTATGAGAACAACATAATGGCATTTGGCAAATCCAAAGTGATAAAATTAAGGAACACATTAAGAAAACAATTGGAACACCATCAAGAATTTTATTGGGGAAGAACATGTGAGAGAAGAAAATCTCCTGAACTTAGAAAATTTTCAAGTCCCTCCCCACTCTCCCCCACCCCCAATCTCATGCTTGATATTAGGACTTAGGAACACTACAGAATGTGCAGCAGAGATGATACGACAATAATGGTATGAATCAGTTGATATTGTGTAATTGTGCCCTTTTCCGTGAAGCCTTTGGCATGGTATAAACAAGCTCACCATGCAATTTGGCATGCGCATGGGGTTAAGATAGCTTAAGTTCTTTTAGGAACCACATGACGTTTGGTTTCATAAGACCTTCAGTACAATCACCTTTTAATGCTGATTGTAAAAGCCTCATCATCCATTGTAAATGCCTCCACCTCATATTCTTCATTAAATCAAGACTTGCAAAATTAAGATCCTGCAAATCTTCTGAATGGATACCCAGTTTCATGAAACTGTACTCAAATTTTACTCACTTTGTGGCTACACTAAAATTGGGGATGAAACAGGGCTTACAGGGTCAAACTAGGGCTCAAAGATAAGATGACTTTATGGATTACTCTAATAGTCTGCCCCTGTAGTTGGACGATTGAGGACAATTTAAATGCCCATTATCATGTACTGGGCTCATGTACAGGTTGGGAATTGTATGGGTTCTTGGGATTTTTTTTGAACCAAAAAGCTACCTATTAATGAATATCAGTTTATTTTTCTCAAGGAGTCAGTCTTTTTCATCTTAAGGTTATGGGCTAGTTACAGTTTGTTAGAGTATTTCAACCCCCCCCCCCCCCCCCCAACAAATACTTCTTTTTTTTTTATTATCACACACTACCATATTAATATTAACTA
>Ga0116231_10005899_pt1 | contig 23819 bp, 13 predicted proteins | sample S1TSphgellanicum_2_FD_89695 | JGI IMG/M metagenome (GOLD analysis project Ga0116231, IMG submission 89695) | Host-associated microbial communities from peat moss isolated from Minnesota, USA - S1T2_Fd - Sphagnum magellanicum MG | ecosystem: Host-associated > Plants > Peat moss > Unclassified...
AAGTTATGCTATGAAACCTCAACGTAACAAGTCCTTCACACCTTCATTGTCAATTTGATTTCGATTGAAGATCTAACCTTTTTTCTTTTGCTTGAAATTATGGCGTCGCGCATGGTCACATCTTATGGGCCGCAAGTTGCACAAGCGAATGAAGAACTGCCTCTAGAGTCGTCTCTAGATCTTACCATAACACAACATCTTCGAGATGAAGAACCCGAACCTCGAGAAGTGCGTGCTCGTTTTGAAGTCGAACTTCCTCGAGCCTGGTACTATTGTATTTCTCCGAACTCTCACACCCTGGTGATCTTGTTGCAAGTCGACCCCGTTTTTGGTGACGAACCCGAGACCGTTTTTGAAGGTTGTTATGAAACTGAAGATACTTCTATCTTCGCATGGTCTTCAGTTCCCGGCGTTGGTCACTATCGTTGGTTGCGTGGTCCGATTCGTCGACTGCCTCCCAATAGCAAGGCGGACTACCTAGTTCGCACTATTCGACGCATCCTAGATTTTCTGCAGTTGTGAACCACCACTAAGGCATACCTCAGGATTCTACATGTACTTGTAGCTCCTTGTTGAACTTACCCCTATTATAAATAAATGTTTCAATTATCATCAGACTCCTATCGCCATTGGCACACTATCATACTATCTATTTAATGGTTGAATTGCCTTGAATTAACCTTATGTTCAGCGGTTTGAAAATTATTTTACCTCTTATCAAATCATTCATCAACATCCCTTCAACTACTTTAAGAATTTTTAACATCCTAGCTACTTCCTAAATACCATAACAAGACTAATGTTATGTTGAACACCATAAATTTTGGTCTCTACTTCTACCCCCAACCCTCTAGAGATTTCTCACCCCTAATTACGCAACAGAGCTCCCAAAATTATGGTTATTAGCATTTGCTGAAGGAAAGAATTAATCCAACTCCTTATTCACTAATGACGCATGTCAGAAAAGTAAATAACCCCCCTTCGCACCATGCACACTCCTCATTCCCTATGAAGTCGCTAAAAGCCCTTAATAACTTTACCCCACCCAAAAAACCCTGATGTAACTCTTAAAAACTGAGACTACCACACATGGTTATGTCAATATGGCTCACATTGGGTTACGCTCCCTAGTTTGTAACATTTCAGGGGTAAAGGGGTGTGCTGGAGCTCTAGGATGGGGATTAAGACAAATGACAAGCGGGTTGATTATGCACACGAACGTACACAAACCAAACAAGTTGGTTAGTGCATAGTTGAAACATTTTTGGTGCACGGACGAGCCGTGGGCATACATGGATTCACAAGTTTCACCACGGCTCGAACTTGGGGGAAACCACCACCTTCCCCCTTATAATATTATCTATGATTATCCACAGGGGGTTACATTCAAATGTCATTTTGTCCTTGGACTTTTAAGTTGGGAGTCTTGAAATTCTTGAAATTGGGATTCCCACAACTTTGGAGGCCCATAAATTTTTGTGCAAACTTCTGATTAAGGTGAGTTCTCAAGCAAAGTTGTAGCCTTCATGGAGACCTTTCCAATGATATGTGGCACGCCATTTGCATGTAAGTAAATTAGGGCGATTCCTGACTTTTAATGGTTTAAACCTTAAACTTTAAACCCGATCTTTTTTTTTGGCCATAATTTATGTTTTAAATATTCAAATGGACATGCGAGCCCATTTTAAACATTTACGTTCCAAGAGCCTTCCAATGATATAAGGAACTTTTTAATTTAATGAATTTTGACCTTTGTAATTGCTTTCTGAAATTTTGAGAGTCCATTGGGATTTTAACTCCCAAAGTGGGAGCTCACTTGGAACTGTGTGGGTTCATTCCCTCACACCTTCCTACACTCCCAGGAGCATGAAATGTGATTCTCGAGCTTCACTCTTGGCCTGCACCTTTGCAAGCCTTTGTTTTGGTTGTGAGCTTAAAATTAGAGTCGTGACAGGGGGTCTTTTGAAAATCAAAACATTCGCCCTTTTTTTTCTTTCATTTGTTTCCTTAGCCATTCAATGGGAATTTGTAAATGGTTTGTTATTTGATTAGGTAGATAACTTGTTACAACTTGGGCCTGGACTAGGTAGATGGTTTGTTATAACAATTAGTTAGGATTAAAGCTACCACAATACAACTGTCACCAAAAATTGTCCCCAAATGCAAAGTTTTATTATTATAATTAGATTATCAAAAATTGCAAAACAAAAAAAAACATTTTAATGTAGTGAATGTGTCAATATTATAATATCTAAATGATTTGTTGCATATCTAATCAAATTTGAACTAAGGGTCATAAAGGATCAAAACACTCTAATTTCATTTTCAATGAATTCATTGGTCATTTTTGTGACAATTTCATTAGTTACAAAGCTTGCCTCGACTCCTATGATATTATTTTTCAATGAAGTATAATGAAAACATATCCCCATACATAGAATAGTTCAAAAGTTTGAACAAAACAAAGATCCCAACACATTCCAATACAACATGTAGATTGAAATTCCCGATTCACATCCCATTTGTTCCCATAAAGGTAAAATAAACCATAGCCCATACACATTGAAGTTTAGGAAATTGGAGACAAAAGAAATGATGATCCAAACATATCATCAACAAAATTCTCCATAGTACATTAGATTTTTAGGACCAAATTTCCTTTTGAAGTTTCCATTATTGTGGTTATTTTTTCCCAAAATCATAGAGCCGATATTTTCTCCCACATAATTTATAAAGTCACCTAGGTATATCACAACTTAAATTACCACAATGACCATTTTCAAAACCTTTAGGATCCTTCATCATTTCCTTTAATGTGATTGTAAAACTCTATTGTTATTTTTATTGACTTTCCTCTTAAATGTATAATGTAATGAAAAAACATATAGTCTAAGCTTGATAAGTGCACATTTTTTAAGGGGATAAAATAATGTAAGCGGATAGAGAGCTTGGGGACGAACTTTTTCCCCAGTAAATCTTGTTTTTAAAGCAAATAAAACCTATTCATTTATCGCACAAACAAATATTAAAAATCTAACCTTTTGTCTGTTTATCACACAATGACATTTTTTTGCGTGAAAACAACGTTTAGTGCAGATAACGATGATCCAGAAGGAAAAGGTGGGGGAAGGAAAGAACAATGTTAATAACCAGGCAATTTTGAGATCATTGTTAGCCTAGATCAGGCTTGAAACAGAGGACAAGGGTCTTGGGTTGGCAGGGAAAGGATAGGCTAATTGTAGATTGAAGATACACTATGCATTCATTAATGGGACAATTATTTGCTTATAGCCTAAGAGGATAATTGTCTGTTCAACAATAAAACGATAAATCCAATAAGTGGATAATCTTTCTAAGGATCAAGGTCCATTTGTTTATCAAGCTTAGACTGTATCTCTAATAGCAAAATGATCATCAACAATTGAGCATTCTTTCCACAATGTTCTTCTAATGCTCCAAAACTTTAATTTATCATTTTTATGACCAAAGTGAAAGTGACATAGACAATCAATTGAAAAAAGAAGAAGATTTAATTTCATGTTTTGTCACATTGCATTCGAAATGCCCAACTTATATAATGCCCCCTTTAGCTCTATAATACACATAGTTTAAACAATAGCATAACATACCTTCAATATGAAGCATAAGAAAACCCTAACCAATGTGTTGAAGTCAATGAAATCAAAAATCACAACAACAACATTGTTGCTTTTAACCTGCAAGAAAACAAAGAAACAAAATGCAAAGCTCATCATAGACAAGACCTTTCCTCCCATCACCGTCAACCGCCAAAAGTTTGTCACTTTCTGCTTCCAGGGGTTGATTGATGTGATGATGTTTTCATCCAAAGTTTGGTGCTTTTCCGGCTTCCAGCGGTTGATTGATGTGATGATGTTTCATCCATTAAGGTTTCATCAACAGAATTTTGTGTCACACAACAATACCACCCAGGCCTCAACTGTAAAACATTATGAGGTCCATTATTACATGGGGTCGTACAACAACTACGCAAGCAAATGTCTGCATGCAAATCATCGTCGTCTTGTGTTACTCTTCTTGTTTTGGGGGCCTTGATAATGAGCACCAAACCCTAAAATCCATTTGGCTCTTGCCAGTCTTGGTTTCCAGCTGAAGGTCCTCACCAGTTGTCGACCATCGACGGCCGTAGTGTAATTTTCTTTTTGTTTTTCTTGGTTGTTCGGGTTTGGGAGAGAGTGGTTTTAGGTAGGGTGACTTATTCGTGACGAGCTATGACGGAGGCTGGTGGCGTGGGGGCGATGGAGATCACCACGGCAGCTGTTGCTGCTGCTGCTGCTGCGGGGAAGAAAATGCCGCTTCCTTCTTCCATGCTCTGGGTGCAGCACCTCCGAAACTATGTTGGATCTGGCGAAGGTCTCGGTTCCGAAGCGCAAACGGGTTAGGAATCGGATATCTTATACTCCCACACTTTGTACTTTTTTTTTTGTGTGTGAGAGAGAGAAGAGAAAGCTAATGTGAAGGTGCATTGTGCGTTTCGGCAGAGATGGAGACGAAGAAGCTTCTGCTTGAGGCTTACAGAGCTCGGCAGCAGCAGACTATGGCTGCAGGAGGCATTCCCAGTTTCTACAAGAAGGCCTGTTCTCTTGTCCTATCTGTTGTGATGTTAGGGCTTTAGGTCTGTAATGGGGTAGTGGCAACAGATAGGGGAGGGGAGGTTGACTCATTGACTTGTAGAGGCTTTCACTGTCACATGAACTAAACGTTAGGGCTACTGGTAGCTGATTATCACTCTAGGATTTGTGTGCAAATTGCAGAAACCTTCGGAAGGCTCAGTGGGCGCAAAGGTGCACCGCCTTGCCAAGTTCCGCTTTCTCAAGGTGAGCTATCTGCATTTTTTCTGTAGCATAAAAAAGGCAAAGACAATCTTAATGATCTCCAGCAGATGAAGAAAGATTATTTGATCTGCTGCTGTTTGTTTTCTAGGAGAAGCAAAGACTTCATGAGCTGATTTGATTTTGTTGGCACTATTTCCAGAAGCAAGCAGAGGTTCTCTTGAATGCAGATGACTTGGACACCATGTGGGTTCTCCTGCGAGAGAATTGCAGCATTGAGGAAGCTAGTGGCACTGAAAAGGTTTGGAATGCAAGCCCCTTCATGACATGGGCAATTTCTTCAGTATTAAGTTGCTTTGCAATTCTCCTTGAAATTTCTCCTTTTTGGTTTGGAGAGGGTTTCTAATGAAGGGGTCATGTTATGGTTTTTGCAGATGAACTATGAAGATTTCTGTCATATTGCAACTCTTTGCACAGAGCAGATTGGCTCAAAGTGTCGCCGGTTTTTCTCTGCTTGCAACTTTCTAAAGTTTGAGAAGGATGATTTTGGCCGTATTGCCATCCTTCCCTTTTATCTCTATGTCATGCGCACTGTAAGTCTCTGAATGGAATCTATGAGCAAAATTCTTGCAATCTGTTTTTCCATTTAGGGGTGAACTCTTACCTTCTATATGTCTGCAATTCAGGTTTCTTTAACACAAGCCCGCATTGATATGAGTGAGCTTGATGAAGATGGTGATGGTTTCTTACAGCCTCAGGTACTGACAGCTGCCCTGTAGTGTACTCATTACCTTTCGTTCTCAACATTTATTCTTGACTTGCTTAAGAAGTTGATTTCAAAGCTCTCAAGTCTGATTTTTCATTGCATCTGGGAATTCAGGAAATGGAAGCATACATTCGAGGACTGATACCCAATTTGGCACAGCTACGCAATATACCACCTCCCTTTTTGTCCATGTACAGTCGTATTGCAGCTCGCAAGTTCTTCTTCTTCTGTGACCCACTGAGACGAGGTTTGCAGCTTTCTCCTTAAAAAATCAGAGGGGAGTCACTGGTGTTCATCATAAAGCTGATGGTCTGATACTTTGTGAGTAATACTCAGAAGATTATGACTGCACTAGTCTTGTAGTGTTGTTTTTAGTTTGGCCTGAACCGATATAGTGACTACCTTCAAAGTTATAGTGCAGTGTTTTCTCTGGAATCTTGTGTATATGTATGGCAATCAAGGTACACATCTCATCTTACTTGCCATGGTCATAAAAGTAACTGTTAACTATGTGTAGTTTGTGTGTAAGTAATGTGTGATATTTGGGAGTTTTATAGATATGGGTATGTAGCCACCATCAAAGCTGAAAAGACTCAGGAAAACTTGAAAATAACTTAGTTAATGGGAGTTCTTACTTTGTTACATCAGATGTTAGGTCTAATATTGTGATGTGTCCATTTGTCAAGAGTTTCTTCTCCCTCATCTTTCTCTCCATCTTTCACACCTTCCTCGAAAGCAGATCCACCTGAAGACTTTTCCACTTCTTGTGTTATTTCATCATCTGTATGCACCTCAAGCCTCAAGCCTCCTTGGCTTGGCACATCTCTTGTTGCCCATGGTTGTGCAAGTGGAAATGCTTGCTGGTTCATTGGTCTCTCAGTAATGATGTCAGTGCCATTTTTTTCCCCCTAAAGCAGCAAAGTTACCCACTATGGGTGCATGGTGCCAAGCTGTGGCAAGTGGAGGAGGCATGACATGAGGGAAGGAGAAGCTAAAGATACAAAGAGAAGATCTGTGAAGAGAAAAGGAGGAGAGTGTATTAAAAGATAAATTTATGGATCTGGTGTTCAGAGCAGAGTCATTTGAGATATTAGAGGTTAAAGAATTTTAGGGCTTTCGTTTCTTTTAGGATTAGGTATTTTTCTATCTGCACTGTCCCATGTGTGACAATACAGTATGCTACTGTACTGCTGTTATGATGCAACTGTGGATCTCACACACAGAACAATGCATTGTACAATTTGTAGTAAGAAGAACCAGAAGAAGCCCATCAGATAAAATCAAATTCCAATTTGTTGAAAGTTCTGGAATTGCAGGAATGCTGTTCATAAAGAAAGTGTTGCTCAGCAATCACTTGGCAGAACTGATGGAACTGATGCATTGCAGGAAAGCTATGCAAAAAGAAAGTATTGCTCAGCAATTTCTTGGCAGAACTGATGGAAATGGTGGCATTGCAGGAAAACTGTGCATAAAGAAAGTCTTGCTCAGCAATTGCTTGGCAGAACTGATGGAACTTCACCAGGTGCATTCTCTTATCTTGCTATAGGTCATGATCTTCAAACCCTCTATCCTACTTCTGAATCCTACATCATCAATGTGAACTCGAATCCCTTCAAAGGACCCATGAGAGACTATTTGTGTAATATTGTCTGCACAGGAGACAGAAGAGGAAGGTGGTGAGCCAGAACCTGCTGACAACTGGTTCTCTCTAAGCAGTGCGCAAAGGATTTGTGGTACACTTCACTCTTCTATGTAGTCCTTATTACCAACTGGGAAATATTTTAGGGAAGGAAGTAGGGAATACAAAGGGATCCATGCTACAGCACAGAATGGCAGTATGTTCTCATCACCCCACAGAGCTCTTATAATTGGTGCATATTATGGGTGGGACTGTTGGGGATTGGGGGTTGGTATGCAGATACATTTCTGGGATTGGACAAGGATATGAACGGAACATTGAGCAAACAGGAGTTGCAAGGATATGCAGAGGGGACCCTCACTGACATATTCATTGAGCGGGGTATGTTTATATCTTGCTTGACTATTTTAAAAGGCTCTTGTATCTTTATGGCTAGTCTTTGTAAGGTACTTGCTGGTGTTGTGATATAGTGCAGATGGTGATGCACTCATCACTGTATGCTGTGCATGGCAGTTTTTGATGAGCATGTTAGGAGAGGTGGGCGAGCTGGTGGTGGCAAAGCTCGGGAGATGGACTTTGAGAGCTTTCTTGACTTTGTCTTGGCCTTGGAGAACAGAGAAACCCCTGAGGGCTTGACATATATGTTCAAATGCTTAGATCTTCATAATCGTGGCTTTCTCACTACTGTCGATGTCCACACTCTCTTCAGGTCTGGCCTCACAAAAACCCTCCCAGACTTAGGGTTCAGTGCCTAACCTATTCTCAAAAACCTTTAGTCTTTGAGCTACTCTGCTTGGTTTGGATAAAAAACCGATACTGGAAGAAAAGAAGACTGGCAGATTTCGAGTCATATCGGCTATTTGATACTTTCTTCCTACATTGAGACACTGGAGGTTTTCCTGTTTGCTGTTCTGGAAGCACTGCTTTGCAAGCCTCAACTTTTCCAGACAATGGATATCAAATGCACTAACATGTTGGAAATTGAGCTCAATCACAGAGAACTCAGTAGTTTGCTTCTCATTTTATCATCAGCTTTTTGTAGGGGTTAGCTGCAATAATCTGGTACATGCACCAGCTGGGATTCTTTGGCCTGTTGATGTTGGGGTCTGAGCAGCTATGATCAACCTGTGAGGCTTTTTGGTGTTGGCATGAAGACAACATTGTAGTCATGAACTTGTGTCATTTGCATGGTGGTGAATGATGGTGCCCCTTTTGTTGCTGAATTCCAGAGAATTCCAGAGAATGTAATGGTTCACTGGAATTGTTTTCCCTTATTTTGTGCTGCAGGGATGTTCATCAGAAATGGATTGAAGGTGGAAACTATGACTTATGCATTGAGGATGTGAGGGATGAGATTTGGGACATGGTGAAGCCTGCAGACCCGTTGAGAATTACACTTGCTGATTTATTGGGTTGTCGGCAAGGGGGCACCATAGCCAGTATGCTCACTGACGTGCGTGGTTTCTGGGCGCATGACAATCGAGAAAATCTTCTGCAAGATGAGGAAGAAGCAGTTGAAGCTCCTGAAGAGAGTCAGTAATTCTCTTATTCATCCCAATTTCTGATCAAAATCTGGTATTGGCCTCTTACCAGTAACAACTGACACTTGGATACTGTTGAATAATTGCAGGCCCTGACAATCAATCATCTTGAGACTTAACAGAATCATATTCCTCTGAGAAGTTCTCTTGCTACTTCAGCTGAAAGTTCCTGGAGTTTGAAGAAAAGGCAGGATTGAAATCTCTGCAAACAAGGGGTAAATTCACAAACAGGTTTGTGGTGATGATTGGGAACTGTATCATAGTCAAATTATAGTCTTAGGAAAGACTTGAGACATTGGAAGTGAAAAGTCATATGGAACATGGTATTCATGTCATTTTAGAATAATTTTAAAGCATAATGTTAGCTTTCTTGCTACAGAATAATGGCTGCCTGTTACATGTGCTTGTTTTGAAGCTTCCCTTGAAAGTTTTATCGCGGAGTTTTCTCTGCACTGTTACAAATATGTTTTCCAGTGACCAGAAGCAGATGTCCTGATCCAAGTTGTCAAAGTAGTGTGCTTAGGAATATCTTGAGGGTGCATGAGGCCCTTACCACTACCTGTCTATGTAGGTCTCTCTATTCCTTAGGCTTAGATGCTTGTACAGGCACAAACTGACATGAAATGAAGTTCACCCTCACATGTTTATTGCTGTTTGAACAAGGATAGTATTGGCTAGAGATGCCATAAACAGAAGGAGAGATGGGGTTAACCATAGAAGAACATAACATTAGCAGCATAGTGCTGGATGGTGGTTCCTACAGAGATCACTGGGCTGTAGGAGTGGGAGGACTTGGCTTTTTGGTGGACAGCAAGGTCCAAAGTCTTTGGCTGTTGGCAAGGATAAGAGAGCCCCACTGCTTGTGGCTTAATTCCTGTGCCATACTGGGGAAAGGGTTGGCACAAGCCAAGTTTTGACAAGGAAAAAGGCTGAGCATATCAACCTCAAGACTATCTGATAATCTGCTTCATGGCATTGCATGCCAATCAACAATGCAATAAAGGAAATCAACAGTCAGGGGTTGATTGCGAGATTCTTTGGGATAGAGGGACAATGGTTGCTGATGACAACAACCCACAGATAGTCTCTTGTACTCTTGACAGATTTGTGATGTACTCTGACTGCAATCAGCATCTGCAGGTTGATTGAGGTTTCTTAGGGAGAACTTGAGCCTATTGCTTGCATGAAACAGGTCAATATACCAAACTTGAAGAACTTACCAAACAATGAGGCACATGAGAACATCATGATTAACAGAAACATCATGTTTGTTACAAAAGGTACTGAGTCTGCAGCCTTGGGTATTAAAGCAGGGAACTGGACTGGACTTTACACTGTAGTTTGAATTACACCATCTAGGTGTTGCAACTGAATTTTTCTTGCCATCTTAAAGCCACTTTAGATGAGAGTCCGTGTTCTGAGGTCCAATGAAATGGAGCAATCCTATTGTATGAGGGCCATGAATTGGACCCGTGGTCTTTAGATGAGGTTCCAAGACCAAGAAGTGACAAATCAAGGCTAAACCTACATGGCACCATTTTGGAGGGAAGATCAATTGGTTTGAACCGAAAAAAACAAAGAGCTAACAAGGAGCTCTCGTGAGTTGAAGAACCAAGATGCAGGCTCGTGTCCAAGGCAGGGTTTAACTCAAGGATTCAATTTGCTTCAAATTGGTCCAAATTAGTTCTTAGGAACTTGGACCCTGGGCCCATCTGAAGTGGGCCTTAAGAATTGAGAGTTTTGGGTTTTTTTAGGACAAAAAAACCTTGGATTGAGTCCTAGTCCTGTATGGTGACTAAAATTCACTCAAGAATAAATAAGATAAAAACTTTACATGCAAAGTGATTAATTGTTATTATTATTATTATTTTTGGGAGTGTTCCATGTCAATTGTTATCTCGACAAAATAATGTGTTAAATGTGATTTTGGTGTGACAATTGATGTAAATTTGGTACCCCTGTACTACACTATTGTATCATGGATCAAGGGATCAAAGAGCTTTTTGTTGAGGGTTGGAATTGCACCACCAAAGTGATCTATTAAAATGTAACTATTGGATTCATGCCACTTTGGTTTCCTATTCAAGGTCAAAACTATTTAAAACTGAAAATTTTAGTGGATAGGCCAGTTCTAGGGGGGTCAATATTGATATATGTATGCGTGTGTTAGTGGAAAAGATAATATTTGGAACCTCTAGGATTCAAAGTGTAGATCTTGGCTTGTGCTATTTAGATAAGACAAAATAAGAAGACATTGAAAAGTGTAAGCAAGATAAAGTGTGCATTTGGATTACCTTGTAAAAATTGAATGCAAGTAGATGTAAAGGAGCAACTAAACCCATAATAAAATGAATTATTGACCTAGACCTAGATTCAATGGTGAAACTATGACTATGACATTACAAGGACCCACCTCAAAGAATGACAAAAAACTAAAATCGACCAAATAATATTCTTGAGCTCTTTTTTAAAAATGTTTTAAATGTTATAAGTTATTAAAATTTTCTCATGTTTATCCATTGAATGTTAATGTATATGACTTTTAACTTTTTGTTGGATACAAATATATGGGAATTGCTACAAATTTATATTCTTAATTTTTGTGGCCCCTTCAGGAGAGGAATGAGAAATTTGAAAATTCATAACCAAATTAAAAATCAAATGAAATATCATTTAAAGTACTTTTGAAAATTATATATTAAGAAAATCCTTTCAAAATATGTATCAAAAGTCTTCTTGATAAAAAACTTCAAGGAACACAAGCACAATTACTTTTTTGAAAGTTTTTGGTTAGAAAATGATAATGAACATCAAAATTCTTTTTTTTTTTGGATTTCATTAAAATTTCAAAGTCTATACAACCTAGTTAATGTAATTACCATTTTTGTTAATGAAAATATTTTTTGAGTGTTTTTTATTAAAAAGAATTTGATGGGTCCAATAAAATGCAAGTTTCACCTTCCTTATGGTACCATCCAATTCTACTTTGATCCTTGACTTGAAAAATATTAGGGCCAACTAGACAAACCTAGAATTGCCATGTTGATCTTAAAGCCTTTTTTACAAGGATTGGGTTTTTAAAGCAAAAAATGGGCCTCTTGAATTGCATGGTGTTTCAGTTTAAAACTTTTACCTAGATGATGTATTGTGCAATCACAATATTGAGAGCTAAAAACCATGTTAGATGATAGATTTGATTGAAAATTGTCAAATTTTGTACATTTATTTATTCATTACCATGTGAAAATCAGAGTGATCATGGGAAGTTGTGCTAAATGATTAATATGGTTGTTAAGAAATTCAAAATAAGAATTCATGTAATTTAATTTCAAGTTTTGGTTTTAATAAAAGATGAAAGCATTGTAAAATGCACAAAAAAAATTAGTTTGCCCAAAATTCAAACAGAAATGTAAATGAGGGTGTAATGTATATGACATATAAAACAAAGTTATATTGCAAGAAACTAAGCTTTAAACTTAGCATATTTTGGTATGATTTGAAAATATGATAATTTATCAAGACATTTTCAAAAATTCATATTTATTTAACAATTATTATAACACAATATCTGATGTATTTGGTCAACTTTTAGCATGTCTAATAATAGGTTGCCTAAAAAACTTTTTAAGAAAAAAAGGTCAAAATGACTTCAAAAGAACTTGGAATTCTTGGATTTAGTAATGTGAGGGCTCTTTTCAGTACAATTGGACCCCATAGGGAATCTAGGCAAGAACCTACCTTTATCTTTAAAATGAAAAATTCATTTGGAAATGTCTAAAGTGTTTGATTTTCTTAAACATAATGAGCAAATCAAAGTGACTCATTGTGAAAAGAAACTGGAGTTTTGGGATGATTAATAATTTTCTTTTCTTTCTCAAGCTCTTCAAATAAAACCAAAGCTCTTTTAACTCAAAAATAATCCCCAGCAAGTTCAATCTAAAACTTGCAAAATTGCATTAGGACTATGCAAATTGTAGTGAAACAAGGCAGATTCTGTTGTAGTAAGGCCATTATGAAACAACCACAAATTAAAAGAACCTCTATCAGAATTGGCAAAAAATTCCTTGAAAAACACAGAACTTGCAATCATCAAACCCACTTAGCATAGATGCAATTGAACAATTACTCACGAACTAATTAGTTTTAAGTGCTGATCTTTGAATGGCCATAATGGGGTTCCATGTATTGCCTTTAAATGTGAAAATTTGTCTAGCAAAACAGGAGCTTAAATTTTCTTAAGTGCTTCAAATAAAGCACTCCTATGAAGATTGGAAAGGCCCACTCAGAAGGCCATCAAGCTGGGCATTGCAAACTGAAAACCTGCCTGCAACAGTTCACAATCCAAAGAGAAGCTGGAGATAGCAGTTGATTCATATGATCAAGGATTGATGTCAACAGAAGAAGTCTATATTCAAATATATATTATTCATCAGATACATGTCAATTAATCCGTATTCAATGCTCTCAGGATATACAACCCAAACTATGATCCACATGAATCCTAAACAAGTAGCAAAACCTGGGTGTGTATATATATATATATACATTGGGCTATAAACTCAAAATACCTCAACTATGCTAATAGCTTAATTAGCCACATATGGCCAGACCCTTTGGATCAAAAGTACTGAACCAATTTCATAGCTTTATCAGCCCAAAAACCTGAAATAAGAAAATTGTTACAACATATGTACATAAGAAGCTAAAATACTTGTAAGCATACTCTCCCAAGAAAATTCTACAAAACAAGTTAAATTTACTTCTAGGATCATGACTTTTAGATCATGTCCAAATGCAAATTTAGTAGAGAATTCCAAGCGAACTAGGAGCCTTGATCTGCAGATCATGTCCAAATGTATTGGGTAGTGATGTCGAAGCTGCAAATATTTAGGAGCCTTTATCCAGCCTCCTCCCAGCCAATAAACTTTGGGCCATAATTTAATGGATTGCAAGTCTTCTGTGCACAGTTGCAATCTCCAAATCTCTCTGTAAGCCAACCATAAAACTCCTTATCTATATGCAGGAGCTGGACTAGTGCACATATAATAATTACAATTAAATCTCTGCTACTTACTAATCTGCATCATTTAGCTCACACCTAATGACCCATTTGTGTATGATTACCAGCTTGACTAATTATTGGTTATGGAAAATCATTAGAAAATGCACAGGTCTGTTGATTCTAGACTGAATCAAGCTAGCTATGCAGATGATATCATGGGATTTACTGCTGCACAGAGTCAGTTACATGGAAACCTAAAAATGGCTGCAGTCCAGCTTGTGAAGAAACATGGGAGCTCTAGTTCTGCTTGATCTTCTGCTGTTGACCACTTCCTTATCTTGCAGATTCTGACTTGGAACCATCATGTTCAGTGAATCTAGTCCATGTCCTCCTCCTCCTGCAAGTTATCCATGTACTTGGTGGGTCGACCTTAGCATGCCCTCCTTTGACAGAATATTGGAAGTTGGGGATTGTTCTCCAAATGTTTATTTCATGTCAAGTACTATGTTCTAATAAAGGGAAAGTAGAATATATTTAGGTTTGAATATTAGGTCCACAAGGACAGGAGACACTAGGGATATGAAATGGTACTTGAGTTTCATATTTCAGTTGTAACTCTGTGAACAAATCCTCTGGTTGAAGAAGAGAGGTGGTGGTGAAGGTTGGAAAGTCTTGAAACATTCCTGGAGGCCAGGAGTCTTGAAAGTTCCAGATTGGATACTCATCCAGAGGTAAGTGGTACTGTGGATGCATCTGAACTCCTATTGAATTTAGTTCCAGTTCCATCTCCAGTACTGTGCTTGTCAGTGCAGGTAGAGCTGGTGATACTTCTCCGAATTCTGATAATTCACAATTTGGTCCAATTTCGACTGCAGAAGAACATTCTTCAGGTGCTGTATCTCTAGTGACATTCATGGGTTCCGCCAGTTCGGAATCTGCTGGCAATGCCAGTACACTAGGGGAGAGTACAGCATGATCTTTATCAGCTGCTCTCAGTTGTACTGCCTTTGACGCTGCCAATGTTGCCTGCTTTTTAACAAAAGCTTTGAAGTCCTCCATAACTTGTGGCGAGCTGGAGGAGTCGAAGTTGTTGCGAAGATGATCACCTATATAAGAAGGAAGAGGAGGGAAAGAGAACATTGCACCATGATTGCAGAAATTGAACTTCTTTTTGGGTTTGTCCGTGTAGAAAGCACCTGCGTCGTGAGCTGCAGCAGCTTCTACTGCTGTGTTGTAAGTTCCCAACCAGATGGTTTTCTTCCACTTTGGAGGTCGAATCTCTACCAGGAACCCCTTAACTCCTCTCCGAGTTCGGACGCCATTGTACGAGCTGGTCTGGGAGCCATGATCACGTTCCAGTTCTATGATCCTTGAGCTTGTCCGCCTATAAGCTGTAGTACTGCGGGTAATTTCATTCCCAGACCTTAGAGCTGCAACTCTTGAACTAGGAACAGCTTCTTCCCTTGACGGATCCCGTTCGATCTTCACCGGAACATTTATATGTGACCAATAGCTCCTGCTACAAGAGTGGAAAGTTTTGAGCTTAGTTGCCATCATCATCCTGAGAACAGGAACGAAGACGAAGAAGGATAAGAGCATCTTCTTGCTACAGATGTTATACAACCAACGCAGCAACCATGCAGCAGCGTCTATACGCGTCCATATCAGAAGATCACCCACAAGACATGAGGGAAACGACGTGAATGATAGAATTATTTATACCTGCGCTGCATCCGGCTCTCCCTTCTGGACCTTGGACGAGACATGGAAAGTGATGACCTCTGACTCGGAACTTTGCGGAATGCCTGAGTGCAACTTTCGTGAAACTCGGTACTAGTATTGCTGGCAATTTCATCGACCTCCTTCGGCTCGGCGGCAGAGGCAGTCCCCACGCGAACTCGACCGTTTGTCTCGGAACATCTCCTCGTGCTGGTGGTATTGGACACTGCAGCTGCATCTTCTTCACCTATCTTCCCACGATCACACTCGACGATGATCTCAGACTTTGATGCGATGTTATCACCGGCGACTGTGGTTTGGCTTACTTTCTGAGTCCGACTCGAGTTATTAATGTCCTCGGAGAGTGTGCCTTGATCAATTTGGTGAAGGACAGCACCACCGGAGGAATTCGTATCGGAGTAAAACTGGCGTGTCCTGATATTCGAGGCGCACCTTGGGCAGCTGAAAGTCGATGAGCACTGGTCGAATTGACAGAGTTGCTTTCTCCGATTGCTGCATGCAGATTCAAACTGGTCTGGCATCTTTCCAAAATTAGTGAACTGATCTCGAGGATTGGGGGACTAGTTGCTACACTCGTACAGCTTCTAAGTTCTTCGCCTCTCGAATCACACATACCCCAAGCTGCTACGATCGGACCTAGTTAACGATCGACTATAATGGTTTTTCACTTGTAAACAGAGTCTGTGTTTGCAAAGATCGACCCCCAAATCTCCTGCAACTTCAACACAATGGAGCCCAAGTTCTCAGACACATATCTCATATCTATGAGATCATAATAGAATTTTTCAAAACTTTCCCACTGCAACTCACCTCCCGAGACGCGATCCCCTAGAGCTGCGAAAACTTAGTGACCGTCGTTCGCTCTTCTGTGAACTAGGGCCTGGAACTATGTGTGCAACTACGGTCCGAAACAAAAGTGTAAGGTGGAGTTGGAGAAAAAAAGTAAATAACTAAACTTGGATGTGAAAAATATTTTTGCAAGGTCACATACTGAGCATCCACGACTTGTTATAGTTCGTTCAATAGGCTCTCGAGACATTTACAATTAATGAACTCATCAATGGCTCACTCACTCACTCACTCACTCTTGACAGCAACTGTGCTTGCAAGTTGCACTACGCTTGCAAGTTGCACTGCGCTTTTGCAGCAGCTAGCGCCACCTACAAATAATTAGTTCCTATGATCTTGTCAGATCTGCGAGAGCTCCTCTTCTCTCTTGTTTTCTTTTTGTTTGGCTCTACCTCTCCAAGATTCCAGTGCAGGGCCACATACCTACAGAGCGCCGGTGGAGATGCTGTTTAGTACAAAACGAGACTCTGAGCCCGTAAAGTTTCAACCACTAGGACGAACTTTATTTACTCCTGGAGTGCGCCATGTAAAGCTGTTACGTACTTTGGTGCATTGCAGAGCTGCTGCTGCTGCTCCTTAAAACGATGCTCCTGCTAATAAGCTTTTATAATCAATCCGGCGTAGCTAGCCTTCTCGTTTCCCTGACTCTATAGCCAGAGAGCTATATTAGAAATTAAAAAGGGCTAAAATCGAGTGTTTTTCTGAGATTTTCAATAGCCATAATACGATCAAAAATTTAAGTAAGCGCCAGAGAGTTCTATACATGGTTTCGGAGCATGTAGCCTAAAAAACGGATGTTTTAAAAAATTTATTTTCAGATTTTTCTTGCAGTCAAATTTGGCTAAATCCTCCTTTGGATCATGGCCACTTTGGCTACATCACAAAAAATTGAAAAAAGAAAACAAACGCTGACCCACACGCCTTTCCCGGGAGGTGCGGCAAGCGATTGTCCACAGCCCTGCGCGTTCCCGCGACATCGTCTCCTGACCTCGCGGGAGAAGGTGAAGGTGGGATGTACAGGTAGTGCGATCCGGTACTCCGGCTCGTACAGTATTCGGATAAACAAAGTGGCCGGGTGGGGCTCTACAGTGTGCACCACACACGCTTGAACCCTGAAAGAGACACAGCCCTACCCCAAGAGATTCTTTTTACCCTATTTCCACAGCTGTATCTTTTTTTTCAAGGAATTTCTGTGTGTAGCCAAAGTGGCCATCATCCATGGGTATTACGAAAATATAGAAAAATGTGGCCATAGTCCCTAGGAAGATTTAGCAAAATTTGGCTATAAACCAGATATGCATTACAATCCTTTACACATCTTCTTATATTTTTGGCTACACACTGAAACCAAATTTAGAAATCTGGCGATTTATTTATTTATTTTACTTTCTCACTTCCAGTGATTAGCAAACCCCCCAAAATCACTTCATGTTCCAAACTTGAATTTTGAATTTAATTTTTCACCAATTAAAAAAAAGGCTGATTAGCAGCAAGCCTCAGGTATGCGAGCTTCAAGATGTGGTGGTCCCTGTTGGGATCTAAAATTGTTAGCAGGTTAGGAGGATCTTTTCTTATCACTATACTAAATTGTGTGAAAGTATGATTGCTTCCCACAAATAATTAGATTGATTAGGAAGTATTTGTTTGTGTACAGAATTTCGCAGAGTTTCAGTTCATTGTTGCATTGCAAAGGATGCAAGCATCCTCTATCTTAAGTCGGGTGGTAGTAATAGGTCTAGTTATTTCTTGACTTTCACCCCTTCAAGATGCACCCATCGTCATGCGTGACCTATTACAAGAAGTTGGTTGTTGAACGAAAGAGATTTTGACATCTAGTTTGTTTGTGTTAGCATTCTGTAAATTAATCCTTGTCGTTTTTCTGTTTCCTTGTACATTTTCTGAATTTGTGGTGTGTTTATTAATAAAGTTTTGCAAGGTCAACGCACTGTTGCATTGAGTAATCCATGCTCGACTTTGATCAGATTTGTATAGGGGAAAGGTGAGGGCATTACATTTGGGAAGCAAGGGTGGAGTGAGATGTCCTAGGCTGTAATGCCCTGACCACAGCACCTTTCTGGGTGTAACAACTGAGGAAGTAACATAGGTGTAAAGGGACCTTATGTGAAACTGCCCTCCTCAGTGGGGCCCTACAGGAACACAACACACCCTGCCCCTTGGGAATGGGAAATTGCATCCCATGAGGTCCCTCAAACAACAAAGGCTAAATTCTCAGAGGTTGTTCCAATAGGAAATATTCACAAAAAGTTTGAAGAAAATGGAATCACGGGTCCACAGTAACACCTGGTCATGAACGTTACTTAAAATGAGGGACCAAATGAAAACTATATTGTCACTAAGTCTCTCCATTTTAGATCAATTCACATTATGGATAAGACCTATATTGTTGTCCCATTTAACCCTCTCTTGGTGTGAGGGTTAAATGATTAAAATTTGTGGAGTAAAACAATGCATGTGTGTTTCACATAAAGCATACGTCAAAACAATAGTATGATGACATAATTCAACCCTACAGTGAGCCATTCACACCAAGGAGGGAAAAAAGTAAAACAGTGTAAATGCATTTGATGGGATCAAGAGTCAAAATTCTCTCTTGGTTGTCCAAACCCAACTTCCCCCTAAAAGCCATATTTTGCCTTCTTCCATGGCTATGGGCCATGCTTTCACACGTCATTTGATTTACTTTTCTAGCAAGACAACAAAGTAATGTTGCGTTGAATAACCATAGATGAAGGGTGGATTAGAATATACCTTGGATCTAATACAAATGTGTACTTGGGAAGATGGTTTGTAGGTGAGAATGCCATTAGAACATTTTAAGACCCTGAGGCTGATCATTTGATCCGTTGAAATCCAAGGGATCAAACTAAGCTATGAATTGCATCTTAATTAGTGAAGCATTGTGTTGGCTTAGATATATTAAATCTCTTGGAAAGTCACCCATCTCAATATTATTAATTGAAAGTGGGATTAACTTTAGAGTTCTTATGGAACCTTGCTCAATTAATTTAAATTTAATTTTTAGCAATGAAAATCACTCTAAAATCAATATTTTTTTCTTTTTGTTGGTCTCAAAATTGAGAAATGACAAACATTGCCTTGTTAAAAGCTTTTAAGCACTAATAAATGTGGAACAAGGAGCTCATGATTTGCAAGGGTTACCACATGATCACATCCAAAAAAACAAACAAACAAACATCTATCTTAATGGAAGCTTATTTTTGCACCTATCACAAGCAATTTGAAAGACAAAAAAAAAAGTGTCAAAAACATATTTTCCATCAGAAGAAATCCAACGAGAAAAAAATGCTCATCATGTGGAAAAGCAAAGTAAAAAAAGGCCCGAAAAGAAATTTAAAAAAACAAAATAGACTTGTCACTAGATGATGGGATAAAATGAACTAGCACCTACAGTGAGACTTTCACCGTCTTGAAGGAAGCTTTTCTAAGAAGACATCAACTTGGAAAATGCCAAAACTGGACCATGGTTTAATGTAATGGTCAAGTGTTGCTATGTGGGTCACCTAAGACTTAAATGAGATTATGAAATGTTTTTCTATTAAGTTATTAGTAAAATATGAATAAAAGCAATCCTTTTTATTCTCCAAGTTGTAAACGTCAACAAAATGTTGTCAAGAATCAGTTGCAACTTTCACTGAAGTTAGAAACTTTGAATGCTTTGATGCAAGTGTCATTATGTGACCTTTATGGGTAAAATCATGTAAAAACTTTGGATGCCTTGATACGAGTGTCATTATGTGACATTTATCAATAGAACTAACCAGAAGAGAAGGACAAAAATGGTGAGATATTAGAGTTCTCTGTAAAGTACCAAAACACAATACACAGAAAAAAAGGGGACCAAACTATTTTACTCGCCTAAATTAGTATTCAAATAGTTTATTCCCTAGAAGGGTAATGAAGGATACCTGAGTTTAGCTCTTGGCCCTAGGGTCTAGGGGTTTAGGGGTCTTTGCTAGGTAGTTTAGGTAGGGTCTAGGGTGGTAACTAAAGTCTATCTTTATGGTTTTAGGCTAGGTTTCAGCATTTTACGCTACAATTTGTTGATTGTTAGGGTAGAGTTTCCAAAGAAGAATTAGGGCACGAGGTGGCATTGTGCAATGATTTTTGGGTTGAGCCTTCATCTCCACGAACATAAAGGGGCCCAAGTCTTACTTGGGATACACTTTGCGTTCTTGCTTGAAATTTCTTTCTTGAATTTTGCTTGAATTTCTTGATATCTTTGTTTTGTGAAGCTATTAGTTGTTTTTTTTTTTTTCATTTAAAAGTTTTTAGAACATCACATTTTTTAAAATAAAAATTTCTTTTCGCTTGCCTCACACCTTTTTTTTCTTCCTCTTCAACTTTGTTTTGACATCATTCCTATGTTGCTCCTTCGACACTGTGGATGTATCATTCTTTTGACTCCACGCTTATGTGTGCCCCAATTTTGTTCCTATGTTGCTCCTCTAACATTGGGCATGCATCATTCTTTTGACTGCACACTTGTGTGTGCCCCAACTTCATTCCTATGTTTGTAGTCATAAGTAATGGGTATTGCCAAGTTCATTAGGAATAATTACATTAAGTTTTTTATAAAATTATTCTAATTTCACTCCACAAAAAATTTAGTGAACTCATTATGTTTGTTGGTGATTAGGGAGCAATTGGTATGAACATAATGAATTCACCCACTTAATTCACCATATTTTTATAATATTCTAAATTAATAATATATATTACTAATAATTTTCTCAAAATATGGTCTATATATGGTGAAAAAAATACAATATATCCCTAGTAGAAAAATTGTCTTTTGTAACTTGTCTTATGCAACTATAAAATGTCGCATGCAACATGTGCAGTTGCAAAATAGTTGCATGCGACATTTTTTAATTGCATAAGACAAGTTGCAAAATACAATTTTTCTATTAGTGTATATGGTCAACATATGGTCCATACATAATTGTTGGTAGTAAGGTTTGAACCTTCGTCCTTTAAAATAGAGTGCATTGTCTCTTCCATCGAATTACCATTTTGTTTTGTTTTAGAAAATATAAAAATTTGGATATATCACAACTACACACAAGATTGATTTACCATATCTTGTTCAAATGAAACAAAAAAAAAATTCATTTTTTACTTTTTTCCCAAAGGTTTACACATGTATATATAAAAAACAAAAAAAACAAAAATCCGAACTATTTAAAGGAAAACACTTTTGAAATTTTTGTTTGGTAACATCTCACAACATATTTCTTCATGAAAAGAAATAAACGATTTAACAAATTCCACCATTTGTTTATGTAATAAGATTTTTGCTAAAGAGATGTTCCCATTGCTTGCCAAACATATTTGGTATAGACCATAAAAATCGTGTAGTTTCACAACTTTGATGTGAAGTTTTCAAGCTTGGGGTTGTTTTCTATTTTTTGAGGAATTTTTACAGTTCTTACTTTTTGAATATTTATTGTTCAAGGTAACTTTTTCAATTATTGCAATAATTTTAAATACACATTTCAATTAAGTTTTTCTTCAATTGGTTTTATAGTGCTGTAATTTTTTATGTGTGAACTTATACTTATAGTCATTTTTGAATCATTGTAAAGTGATTTTATGATCACATTATGTATGTAATAACACATTATTTTGTCCACATCATTTGCATAATCATTATTTAATGATATTTAAAATGATTTTATCCTAGTCACATTTTCATATAATATTTTGAACATTCACATCATTTTGTCATCAATTGTGGATCCAATATAGATGAAAACTTGTAATGAAAAAAAAATATCATCCTTCCTATTATCACATCATCGTCTACTAATCAAATGCACCATTAATATATGACTACAACTTTTCACATGTAAGATTTGAAATAATATCTTATTTTTATAGTCAATTACTAGTTGTTTAGGACATTTAATCATTGATTTCTTGGTTACAAAAGACAAGATTTCTTCTAGTGAAAACACAAAATGTGGCCAAATTTAAACTTCGACCCTTTTTATTTATAATGAAAGAAAGGGAGAAAAGTTGTTGAAGTTGAAACCCTAATTGCCTTAAACCTTAACTTTTAAAAAGTTTGTTTAAAAAATTCATGAGATACCATGCACCCTTGGCACAAGGATTTGAAAAAAAATGGTCACCTAACATTTGACGTGTATTTTTTAATTTTCTTTTACTATATGCAAGGGTGAGAATTGAGATTGGGTTTAAACCCAATGCCCTACCTAGGTAACAATTTTTTTAAAACAAAGGGAACTTGGTTCATGATGCCCAATTCTCAATTTAATGAAAATTGGAAAACTCAATTTTCAACCCTTGTGTGAAAAAAATGATAACTCATGGGATTCAAGGTGAAAACCAACCTGAAAATTGAAATGGTTTTCACCCAATTCTTGAAAACCACATTGCTATTAACCATGCACTAACCATGTTTTCTACATGTGTGTTGGATCAATCCCATGGACATTGGCTCTTGAGTGATGCTTTGCATTCTACAATAACTATGAACACAAAACTAATGGAAGAACTGCAATATCTCCCTAGTTTTGATAACATAATGGATGAAGATTTTGGAATGGTTATTGAATTAACCTTGCTGGCTTCCAATATATGAAAGGAAGTGTATGTTGTTTTGGATTCATTTCTCTCTTTATAAAAAAAATATGAAAATAAAAACACATAATATGTTATTTGTAATGTTAGATCCAAGGTTAAAAAATCTTAGGTTAGTTTCATCCTTAATTGGTTGAGAGCAAAAAATTTCTATTGTTCAAGAGTATGACAAGAGGTTCTTATTTCCAATGCTTTTGAAATATCATGAGCATTTGCATCCCATTGTAGAATCTAATATTGCAAAACAAAACATTGATGGTCACAACAACTTGGAATTATTTGAGATGAATATCAACTATAATGAACCAATGAGGAATTTGTCAACATGGAGTTTTTATCTTTCAAACATTATCATCTAGATAGTAAGGAAATTAAATGTCCACTTGAATGATGGGAAAAACATGAATAATTATTTTCTATAGTTGGGTTCCTTGCTAGGCAAATTCTTGGTATTTCAGGTGACAAATAAAGATTAAACATATTTTTTCATTGATTGGAATTCTTACTAATTTTAGTAGATGTCAATTGATGATGAGTGTTATAGTCATTTATAATCATTTTTGCTTTATTGGAAAATAATATATTTTATATTAATTTAATACAATGGTGAATTTTATAGTCAATTTTATAATCATTTTTATTGGAAAATAATATTGTAAAAAAAGATATCTGACCATAGAAAATCACCATATGAAAGCAATGGTTTTCACATTTTTGCAAATTGTTTCTATGAAAATTGGATAAATTTATATATTGAGAAAAAACTGAAACTTAGTCTGATTCTCTAAGGGGAAAAAAAAAAAAAAAAAAAAAAAAAAAAAAAAAA